>Ga0187803_10000019_pt1 | contig 68228 bp, 58 predicted proteins | sample NC_wetland_sal_i_2_FD_132425 | JGI IMG/M metagenome (GOLD analysis project Ga0187803, IMG submission 132425) | Wetland sediment microbial communities from Neuse River Estuary, North Carolina, USA - Control_3 | ecosystem: Environmental > Aquatic > Freshwater > Wetlands > Sediment | place: USA...
ACTAGCTCACCCTTTGCGCTTATGAACCGGGAGTATCACCGTTGGTACAGTCCGCGGCTCGGCAAAGATATGCAGCTCCTGGTCTTCGGTCACGCCGGGACGCCGATGCTCGTCTTTCCCACCTCGATGGGCCGTTTCTTCGAGTACGAGGACCGCGGCATGATCGCGGCCACCAGCTGGCGCTACGATTCGGGCGCGGTGCAGGCCTACTGCGTGGACAGCGTGGACGGGGAAAGCTGGTACAACCGGCGAGTGCATCCCCGTCACCGCGTCGAGCGGCATATGGCGTACGAGGCTTATGTGCTGGACGAGGTGCTGCCGCTCGTGCGCGTGAAGAATCCGGCGCGCGAGCTCGCCGTCACCGGTTGCAGCTTCGGCGGCTACCACGCCATGAATTTCGCTTTGCGTCATCCGGATATCGTGAGCCACGTGGTCAGCATGGGCGGCGCCTTCGACATTCAGCAGTTTTTGAACGGCTACTACGACAACGATTGCTACTTCCAGTGTCCCATGCACTTTCTGCCGAACATGAACGACCCGTGGTACTTGGACCGCTACCGCGGGATGCGCATCGTATTGGGGACGGGCGAGCACGACATGTGCCTGGGCGAGAACCGGCGGCTCTCCCGGTTGCTGCACGACAAAAACGTTCCGCACTGGCTGGATGTGTGGGGCGAGGGGACCGGCCATGACTGGCAGTGGTGGCAGCGCATGGCGCAGAAGTATTTCGCGTGACGCGGTGGAAGGAGGCGCACCATGAAGCGCATCGGAATTCTGTTCGGCATGGAGGAGACGTTTCCGCCCGCCCTGATGGAGCGCATCAATTCGCTCAAAGCGCCGGGCGTCACCGCGGAGATGCTGAAGACTGGGGGCGTCGTGATGGCACAGCCTTCCGGCTATCGCGTGATCATCGACCGCATCTCGCAGGACATTCCCTTCTACCGCGCCATGCTGAAAAACGCCGTGCTCAACGGGACGATCGTGCTCAACAATCCATTCTGGTGGAGCGCGGACGACAAATTCTTCAACTACGCGCTCGCCTCCCGCATCGGCGTGGCCACCCCGCGAACGGTGCTGCTGCCCCACAAAGAGCATCCCCCGGATACCACGGACCGCTCCATGCGCAACCTGATCTACCCGCTCGATTGGAAACAAATCTTTTCCTATATCGGCTGGCCCGCGTTCCTCAAGCCTCATTCCGGCGGAGGATGGAAGCACGTTTACAAAGTGCACGACGAGGAGGAATTCTTCCGCGCCTACGACAAAACCGGCGACCTGTGCATGACCCTGCAGGAAGGCATCGAGTTCGAGAGCTATTTCCGCTGCTACGTGATCGGTCAGGAGAAGGTGCGCGTGATGCAGTACGAGCCGCGCGCCCCGCACGCGGAGCGGTACGTCAAGGCCCCGGCGCCTGTTCCCGCGCCGCTCCAGGAACGCATTGTTGGCGACGCGGTGAAGCTGTGCCGCGCCCTGGGCTACGACATCAACACCGTCGAGTTTGCCGTCCGCGGCGGCATCCCCTACGCCATTGATTTCTTGAACCCGGCGCCGGATGCCGACTATCATTCGGTTGGGGCCGACAACTTCGAGTGGGTGGTGAACGCGGTGGCGGATCTGGCGGTCCGCGCGGCGCAGAGCGAGGCGAACCCGGCCACCGAGCTTCGCTGGGCCCCGCTTCTCCGCGGCGTGCAACTGGGAGCCAAGGCCGCGATGCGGTAGCCGGCTCCCCCGACGCGAAGTTTTCACCGCCATCCCGGCAGACGAGCGAATCGACATGAGACCGAGTTTCACGATCGGCATCGAGGAGGAGTATCAGACGATTGATCCCGTCACCCGGGAGTTGCGCTCGCACGTCCAGACGGAAATCCTCGAGAAGGGCAAGCGGATGTTCTCCGAGCACGTGAAGCCGGAGTTCCACCAATCTGTCGTGGAAGTCGGCACCGCTGTGTGCGCGAACATTCAGGAAGCCAAACGCGAGCTGGTGAACCTCCGCCGCGCGATGGTCTCCCTGGCGGAGCAGAACGGCCTCGCCCTCGCGGCCGCTGGGACGCATCCCACCGCCGACTGGCGAACCCAGGAGGTCTATCCCGACAAGCGCTACCACGACATCATCGAGGACATGCAGATGGTGGCGCGGGCCAACCTAATCTTCGGCCTCCATGTTCACATCGGCATCGAAGACCGGGAGACGGCCATCCACCTGATGAATGTGGGCCGCTACTTTCTGCCCCATCTGCTCGCCCTTTCCACGAATTCTCCCTTCTGGGTGGGCATGAACACGGGGCTGATGTCCTACCGCTGCAAGGTCTTCGATAAATTCCCGCGCACCAACATTCCCGAGTTTTTCGCGAGCTGGGGCGAGTATGAGTCTTTCGTCAAGCTGCTGGTCAAGACGGGATGCATCGACAACGCCAAGCGCATCTGGTGGGACATGCGCCCGCACCCGAATTTCACTACGCTCGAAGTGCGCATCTGCGACATCCCCATGCGCGTCGACGAGACGATCGCCATCGCCGCTCTCATTCAGGCGACCTTTGCGAAGCTCTACCAGCTTTTCGCCAGCAACCAGACATTCCGGCCCTACCGCCGCGCGCTGATTATGGAAAACAAATGGCGGGCGGCACGCTACGGGCTCAACGGCAAGCTCATCGATTTCGGCAAGCAGGAAGAAGTGCCCGTGCGCGACCTGATTCTCGAGTACCTCAGCTTTGTGGACGAAGCCGTGGACGAGCTCGGCAGCCGCCGCGAGATCGAATACATCTACGAGATCCTGAAGAACGGCTCCGGGGCCGATCGCCAGTTGCGCGTGTACGAGGAAACCAAGGACCTCGCCAAAGTGGTGGACTACATCGTGGGTGAGACGCAGGCCGGACTCGTCGAATCCATTCCCAAAACCGCAGGAGCGGTCTAGTGCCGGCTCCCCCGTCGTTCGATCCGGAATATCTTCCCGGCGCGCGAAACGCCGTGCGCGTGTGCCTCCGCATCCGTCCCGAAGAAAAGGTCACGCTGATCACGGACCGCGAGACGCAGGAGATCGCGCGAAGTATTGCCAGCGAAGTGGCCGCGGTGGGCTCGCCTCACCGTCTGTGGACGCTCGAGGAGGAAGCCGAGCGCCCCCTGAAACATATGCCGCAAGTCGTGCTCGACGACCTGGAAACGAGCCACGTGAGCGTCTTCGCTGCGCAGGCCCAGACCGCCGAACTCAATTCCCGCATGGAAATGACCGCGGTGGTCAACCGCCGCCGCATCCGCCACGCCCACATGGTCAACATCAACCGGCAGATCATGCTGGAAGGAATGCGCGCCGATTTCGGCAAAGTGGACGAGCTCAGCCGCCGCGTCTGGGAAATGGCCGGGCGCGCCGGGCACGTGCGCGCGGAGACGCCCGCCGGAACGCGCATCCAGGCCGACCTGACGCAGAAATACAAATGGATCAAGACCAGCGGAATCATCAGCCCGGAAAAATGGGGCAATCTGCCGGGCGGCGAAGTGTTCACCACGCCGGCGGAAGTGAACGGCACGTACGTTGTGGACGGCGTCGTCGGCGATTACCTGTGCGGGAAATATGGCAACCTGGAGTCGGAGCCGCTCTCGATTCGCGTCGAGCAGAACCGCGTCAAGGAGATTCATTCCGGTAACCGCGCGCTCGAGGACGAATTCTGGCAGTACACGCACACGGATGAAAACAGTGATCGCGTCGGCGAATTCGCCATCGGCACGAACATCGAGCTGAAGCACGTGATCGGGCATATCCTGCAGGACGAAAAGCTGCCGGGCATCCACATCGCCTTCGGCAATCCCTACGGCGAGCACACCGGTGCGGAATGGTATTCCGGCACGCACATTGACGTCGTCGGGACGCGCTTCAGCATCTGGCTGGACGATCGGCAGATCATGCACGACGGTAAATTCCTCCTGTAGGGGCGGACGCGCGTGTCCGCCCTCCCGTTTTTTCGGTATCCTACCCCCGCGAACCGCCATGATCCCCGCCCTTCGCGAACGCTTTAACCGCGACTTCACTCCAGAAAATTACCGCGCCTTTCTGGCCGCGCTCGATGCGGCCTGCGGCACGCACGTGAAATTCCGGGTCTGCGAGACTCCATGTTTTTTCCCGCGAACGCTGGTCGAGCGGCTGGCCGCGGCGGGAAGCGAGATGATCCATCAGCTCGTGGACGACCCGGCGTACCGCGAAGCCTCGCGCGCCGCGATTCCCGCCGAATTCAATGTTCCGGCGGAATCCCCGCGGCCGCTGTTCGTGCAGGCGGATTTCGGCTTGGTGCGCGGCGCAAGCGGCGAAATCGAGCCGCGGCTGGTGGAAATCCAGGCATTCCCCTCGCTCTATGCCTATCAGACGATGCTGCTCGACGCCTACCGTCAAATCTATGCTCTCGACCCGGCGCTCGGCGGCTTTCTGGATTTCCCGGATGTGAATTCATACCTCCGCGAGCTGCGCCGCGCGATTGTGGGAGCGCACGATTCGGAAAACGTGGTGCTGCTCGAAATCCACCCGTGGGAGCAGAAAACGCTGCCGGATTTCACGGCCACGGAAAAGCTGCTGGGCGTGCGGCCGGTCTGCATCACGGAAGTGAAGAAGGAAGGGCGCCGGCTGTTCTACGAGCACAGAGGCCTGCGCATCCCCATCCGGCGGATTTACAACCGCGTGATTGTGGACGAGCTGATGCGGAAAGATTTGAAGCTGCCGTTTTCCTTCACCGATGAGTTGGACGTGGAATGGGCCGGCCATCCGAACTGGTTCTTTCGCATCAGCAAATTCTCTATCCCGTTCCTGAAGCATCCCGCCGTCCCGCGTTCCTGGTTTCTCGACCGCCTTCCCGCAGACTTCTGTAGCCCGGTCCCGAACCTTCGGGATCAGACCCGGGGCACTTCTCCCTGGCCGGCGGATCCTGAGAACTACGTCCTCAAGCCGCTCTATTCGTTTGCCGGCCTGGGCGTGATCGTCGGCCCCACGCGTGCCGATCTGGACGCGATTCCGCGCGAAAAGCGCCACGAGTATCTGCTCCAGGAGCGCATGCGCTTTGAGCCGGTGATCGCCACACCGCACGGGGCGACTCAGGCGGAACTTCGCATCATGTTCTTATGGGTGGATGAATTGAGGGCGGGCCCATGCATCGTGCGCATGGGACGCGGCAAAATGATGGGCGTGGACCACAATCGCGACCTCGAATGGGTCGGCGCCTCCGCCGCTTTTCTGGCGGGGTGATACGGAGTGCGGCGGCTCGCCGCCGCTCTTCTTCGCCGAAGCTCGCTTCGCGTCCTTCCTTGAATTCCCGATGTTGCGTTTTTGGGTCGCGCGGCGTCAAATACTGAGAACTGCGGCGGCATCGCAGGGAAGGGAAGCAACATGCGCGAAGCGGTGATCGTGAGTTCGGTACGGACGCCGGTAGGCAAAGCCGGCAAAGGCGCGCTGCGGACGGTTCGGCCGGACGATCTGGGAGCCGTGGCCATTCGCGGGGCGCTGGCGCGCGTCCCGCAACTCGACGCGAAAGAAATCGAGGACGTGATCCTTGGCTGCGCCATGCCCGAGGGCGAGCAGGGCTGGAACGTCGCGCGGATCGCGTCGTTGCGCGCCGGGCTGCCCGTCGAAGCATCGGCCATGACCATCAACCGCTTCTGCTCTTCGGGCCTGCAGGCAATCGCCATGGCCGCGGAGCGGATTCGCGGCGGCGGCTCGGAAGTGATCGTGGCCGGCGGCACCGAATCCATGACCATGGTCCCGATGGGCGGCAACAAAGTTTCTCCAAATCCCTGGCTGATGGACCACTACCCCGATTCCTACCTCGGCATGGGACTCACCGCGGAAAACCTGGCCGCGAAGCACGGCATCACGCGCGAGATGGCCGACGCATTTTCGCTCGCCAGCCACCAGAAGGCGCTTGCAGCGATCGCCGCGTGCCGCTTCAAGGACGAAGTGGTGCCCGTTGAAGTGAGCGTCACCTCAATGAACGGCACAAAGCCCAAGACTACCACTCACACATTTTCCATAGACGAAGGCCCGCGCGCGGACACCTCGGCGGAAGCGCTCGCGAAGCTGAAGCCCGCGTTCCACGCCAAGGGTACCGTCACCGCCGGCAATAGCTCGCAGATGAGTGACGGCGCCGCTGCCGCCATCGTGATGAGCGCGGAGCGCGCCTCTCAGCTCGGCATCAAGCCGCTCGCGCGGTTCGTCTCGTTCGCCACGGCAGGCTGCTTGCCGGAAGAAATGGGCGTCGGACCGGTCTATGCCATCCCCAAGGCCCTCAAGCTCGCGGGATTGAAGCTGGACGACATCGCGGTGATTGAGCTGAATGAAGCCTTCGCGGCGCAGGCGATGTCGGTGATCAAACTCGCCGGCCTTGATCCTGCAAAGGTCAACCTCAACGGTGGCGCGGTTGCTCTTGGCCATCCCCTCGGCTGCACTGGCGCGAAGTTGACAGCTACGATCCTGCGCGAACTCGAGCGCCGCAACGCGCGCTACGGCATGGTCACCATGTGCGTCGGCGGCGGCATGGGCGCGGCGGGCATCTTCGAACGTCTGAACTGACTGCTGGCACTGCCAGCACAACTCCCAATTCTCAACTGCTGTCATCCCGAACCCGTCATTTGGGTGAGGGACCTGCTTTTCCCGCCAGAAGGCCGCTCCATCGCGACGCATGATCGCAGCGCCGAATCCATGTATACTCCGCCCAACCTAGGAGCGGTTCCGCCCACTCGGCGAAGGAGATCCGATGCCTGACTCCATCGATCCCTGGACTGCAGCAAACACACCTTGGAACCCAAGTGAGGATCCTCTCGACCGGTGGGGGAAGAACCGCGCGTGGGGCGGACCAACGAATACGGAACCCTTCCAGCCGGTTCCCAATCCCCTCAATGCCGCCGCGATGCCCAGCGGACCGGGGATGCCTCTGCGCGATGCGATTCCGTTTCTGGGAAGATCCGCTGCCGGCGATTTCGGACTCAATGTGGTCTTCGTGGGCGTTTTGTGGGAAGTCTGGATTTGCCTCTATCCCCTCGCCGCGCTCGCCGGACTTTTCACGCTCGTTTACGCCATGCCGTTCTTCCGCCAGGTGCTCCCGCCGTCGCCCATCATTGGGCCGGGCCTCTACGCCGTGGTCCTGGGTTTTGTGGCTGCCGCGGTCGTTCTGTGGAACGTCAGCCGGCTCGAGCACGTCCTCGCCCGCAATGGTTTCTACCGCCTCGCTCGTCATCTGGTCCGTCTGCCCATCATCGGCATGGCCGTGGTCGTCGCGATTGAGGAATCGCACGGAATGAGCTACAACCCGGCGTGGCCGGCAGTCTCACGCATCCTGAAGAATCCCACGAATGCCGGGCTCGTGCTCGGCGCTATGGTCGCGTCGCATTTCATCCTGTGGAACTGGAAATGGGCGCGCGATTTCTGGCATCGCCGGCTAATGGGCGCGCAACTCCGCAAACGGGGGACGTGACTCTCGCCCTGGCCAGTACTCCTCCATCTGGCGGAAGAAATTCGCGCACGCCTCACTGCGGAGGAAAGTGAACCACCAACTGAGCACCCACGACCGTGGGCTTTCCACTGCACAGCGGCGGAGAGAATACCCAGCCCGAGACAATCTGCGCAGCCTGCTTTTCCAGGTCCGGCCTTCCGGCAGGAAGCACTGCCGCCTCATAGACGTGTCCATCTTTTCCAATCGTGGCCTGCACCTGCACGTCATACCAGGGCCCGGGGCCCGCTGAAGCCGGTTGCGGCGCCGCCTGGATCACCGGCGGCTTGTAGGGGTGGCACGCCCTCAGCGTGTGCGGGTTCGGTGGCGTCAGTGCCGCCCAGTCGATCGGCCGTTCCATGGCGCTGAATTTTTGCTCGATCTCCATCCGCAGTGTGCCGTTGATGTAATGCCGTATGTGGGTCGGCACCCACACGCCCTCGAACTGGACATAGTCTGTGTCTTCCACCACATCCCTTCCCACGCTCCATCGGGCCAGAGTCCCGCGCTCCTCGTCCACGCAGATTTCGTTCGTTTCGCGCGTCCTTCCATTCACGGTTTCAAATTGAATGCACCTCGCCGCACGCCCATACAGCGTTGCCGGCCGGATCGATTCGATGGTATCGGATTGGTCGAACCGCCCGATCAAAAGCGGAGTCAGCTTTTCCATCTCCGCTATCTCCGGAGGTTCGGGCTGGAAATCGTTCTGTACGATTCTGTCCGGGTAGTGGATGCTGATTGCGTGAAAGGAGCCGTACACGGTCTCAAACCGCTCAATGTCTCCGTCGTGCAGATTGTTGAACTGGCCGTCCTTCGTGGTTCCATCAAGGCTATATGCCCGAAACGTTCCCTCCTCGTGGACCGGCGGCATCGGGTGCGATGGGTGGCTCACCGCGTTTGCCACATCCAACAGCCGTACGGCCTCCGAGCGCACGGACATGTCCTGCGCGAATCCAGCCGCGCCGAACACCAACGTGCCGAGCAGGGTCACTGGAAGCAGGCGGAGGTATGAAGGCGTGGACGATCCGGACGGCGAACCGATGTGGGAGTATGCACCCAAAGAGTTCAACTCCACCAAGAGATCAGCGCCCTGAGGACGTCGCGATCGAATCCGAGTCCTCGTCTTGCTGTTTCGACGCCAGTCCCGCACGGCCCAACAGTCTCCGCAGCGCGCTTTCGCCAGCCGCCCCGCGCTGGTTTCCCACGATGTTTCCCTCCCGGTCGATCACCACATAAATGGGATAGACGGTCGCCTGGTACATGGCCGCGAGATTGGTGTCTTCCATCAGGACGATGCGGCTCGTGCGCGGATGACGTTCCAGGTGCAGCTTCACTTTCTTCTTGGATTCCGCCACATTGATTGCCAGGACGATCAATCCTTTGTCCGCGAACTCGTGGCCCAGCCGGTCCACGATCGCTGCTTCCTCGTTGCAGTAGGGACACCAGGTGGTCCAGAAGTCCAGCAGGACCACTTTTCCCTTCACGGAATCATTCGAGAATTTCTCACCGTCGATGGTTTTGGCCGTGAATCTCGGTGCGGGTTCTTTGCTTTGCGCCGCGGCAAATGCGCACATCGCGGCGAGGAACACCGCGCACAGCGATGCGATCCGCGGGATTGCGACCCGGCTCACCGTGGCGCCAATGTACCATAAAACGATATGCAGGACGCGCGAACAAAACCACCAGCAGCAAAGCCGGGACACGATCACCCGCTGGGCCCGCCAGCAATCCTTGTCATACCGCCCGGCCAGTGCGACCATCTTTCAGGAAAACGTCCTCCGTGGGGAGGCAGAACATGAACCAATCGTTGCAATGCGCAAGCCTCGTGCTGATCGTCGGGCTGGGAATCACTTCCCTGATGCAGGCGCAGGAAAAAAGGATCAAGCGGGAGGATCTGCCCGCCGCCGTGGAGAAGACCGTCGCCGAACAGTCCAAGGGCGCGATCGTCCGCGGCTTTTCTGAAGAGGTCGAAAAGGGTGTCACCTATTACGAGGCGGAACTGACCGTGAACGGCCACGGGAGAGATATCCTCATGAACAAGCAGGGAAAAATCGTCGAGGTGGAGGACGTGGTATCCCTGGATTCGTTGCCCGCGGCTGTGCGCGAAGGACTCCAAGAGGCCGCGGGCGCGGGGAAGATTGGCAAAGTCGAGTCCCTCACGAAAAATGGAAAACTGGTCGCCTTCGAAGCCGCTGTGAAAACCGGAAACAAAAGGTCTGAGATCCAGGTTGGTCCCGACGGAAAGAAGCTGGCTCACCCGGAATAGTCGGTTCCCGGTAAAATCGACTCTTGCCCCTCTGGCGTCCTCTTTGTTCCGTATGCCTTCAACGGGCCCTGCGCCAGGCGCCGCCGTTTCGCCCTCCTGCACCAGCTACGCAACGATGCGTTCGAGCGTGGCGCCCCAATCCTTTTCAAACGCTTCGATCTTCGCCTGCGGCAGGTTGTAGGCGGAGAGCCAGATCTGCGCCTCGTGCTCGCCGGCGATTCCTTCGATCGTCAGCCAGAACAGCGCATCGTTCAGATGCTGGACCGAGAGGCAGAAGCCGCGGGGAGGCCGCACGAACTCCACCCGCCCCTCGAAGCTCTCTCCCGCGGGCGATTCCAGCATGTATTCGTCGCCGGCTTTCAGGCCGCCCGCGCCTTCGCGGAACAGGCCGCCCGGCGCCGCAAGCAGGCGGTAGGCCTCCTCGCGCGACACGGTCACTTTGCGCCGCGGCCAGGCCACGCGCCGCGGTGTCCCGGCGTGGCGCTCCAGATAATGGCGCAGATTCAGCAGAATGAAGCCCCAGCCGTATTCGGTTGAGGCGAAATACTCATCGGCCCAGTCGCCGCCGCTGGAAAATCCGGACTGCACCAGCCGCACGATCGTCTTTCCGCCACGCTGCTCGAGTTTCCACTCGACTGTGACGCCTTCCGGTCCCGCAATCTCGCCGACCTGCTGCACCCATCGGAGGAGGTTCTGCGGTTCCCACGCGGTGATGCGCCCTTCGCCTTCGGCGCCGGGACCCCAGGAGACAAAAATCGTTCCGTCCACGCCGGGCGTGACGCGCGCCAAAAGCGGAAACCACCGCGACAATTCTTCTCCGTCCGTCAGCGCTTTCCACACCGCCGCGGGCGACGCCGCGATCTCGATTTCCTTCTTCAGGCGTTTGATCTGTTTTGGCGGACCGTCGCTCATGCATCTCTCCTGAAACTGGTGCCGGGCGCGGGGCAGGGAAGCAGCGGGACTTCGTTCATCGCTGCCCGTGCTGGCTCAGGGCTTGGTGGCTTTCGTGGTCTGTAGCAACTGGAACGGCGCGTCGCCGGAGCGATAGTACTCCAGGATGGTGATCGCTTTGGGCTTCCATTCCGTGTATGTGGTCTTCAGCGTTGTTTTTTTGCCGCCTGCTTCGAATTCGCCCTGGAAGACCAGCAGATCGCCTTCCCAATGTCCCGTCAGAATCGCGGCGCCGGGAAATGCGTTGCCGACGATGTACTGCTTGTAGGCTTTCTCTTTCGGGTCCCAGGTCAGAATGCCGTGCCCGATTTCGTCGCCGAACGAGGCGTGCGTCGTGAAATCGATGATCAGGGAATACCCGCCCGGCCCGAGGCGCGCCTCGTACGTTCCTGGGCCGCTGCTCCCGTTCGGCGACCACGCCGTCTTCTCCCACGTCTCCGTGTACGACCAGGTGCCCACCAGGAGCTGGAGCTTCTCCATTTCCACCAGGCCTTCCGGCTTTTGCTGGCTGGACGCGGGCGAAAGGCAGAGCGCTGCCGCCAGCGCGGTCAGTGTGAGAATTCCCGTCAGTTTCATCGTTTACCCCCGTTGAGACTTACTTCGCCGCCAGCAGTGCCGCCCAGCGATCCAGTGCGGCTTCCATCGCTGGCTTCGCGGCTTCCAGCCGTGCCGCTCCGTCGGCCCAGGCCGATGCCCGCAGTCCGATCATCTTTTGCGGTCCCATCGCAAACGATTTGAACTCGAGCGCGCCGTGCACTTCATCCCAAGCCACGCAGCTTTCGCTTTTCGTCAGCGCCAGCACCCGGCCGGAGAGAATTTCGCCGGACTGTAGCGCGAGACGGCATGGCTCGCCCACCGCGCCCAACTCTCCCGATCGCGTCAGCCACCGCGACAATCCGCTCGCCGTGCGCTGCAGCGGAAGGTTGCGCTCCGCGGTGTATGCCGCGGGGCGCAGCAGCATCCACATCGCCCGCGGCTGCCCAAAATAATTTTCCGCGTAGTGCTTCAGCAGCGCGAGCATCATCGTCCAGCCGGAAGATGTTCCCTCATACTCTTCGTCCCATTCCGCGCCTTCGCGGAAGCCCGACTCCAGCATGCGCAGCGTGGTCACGCCTCCCGCGTGCTCCAGCGCCACGTCCAGAATTCCCGGATCGCGGCCCTCGGGCGGCTCCCAGCGGATCGCATAGGATTTTCCCGGTTCCGCCCGCAGCACCTGGTACGGAATTTTGAAGTTAAACGTGTCGAAGTACCACGTGATCGTGGCGCCGGGCTCGGCATACCCTTCCGCGCGGTCGACGAACCATTGCGAAATCTTCACCGGGTCCGCCCACGCTTCCCACACCTGGTCCGCGGGCGCGTGGATGCGTATCTCCTTCTCCATCCGGCGGCCGCGATGCTCCACCGGCTTCGGTCCTGTCCCTTGCGTCATGGCTGTTTCCTTTCGTCAGTGGCTTCGTTCGATGTTTGTTTCGGGGGAACGGGGTAGCAGCCGAGAACCAGGCGGTAGGGACGGCCTGCGCCCGCCCTGCCGTCGTCGCGCTCGGCAGGCGAAGCAAATCGCCCGACCACATCGAGCACGGCAGCCTGGAGCGCGCGCGCGAACCGGGCGCGCTGCTCGGCGCTTTCAAATCGAAATTCGGAGTTTATCGAAAGCGTGGTGAGCCGTTTTCCCTGCGCCGTGGCTTCGCGGCTGGCGCGGCCCAGTTCGGCCTGGAGCTGCGCGGCCAGCGCCAATAGGTATGCCGCGCTGAGCGTATCCTCCACCTTTCGCGGGTCCGCCCCCAGCCGTCCCAGCAGCTCGGGGGAAAGAGCGTAGCCCCGCGCCGTGGCCACGTAGCACTGCTCCATCATGTTGCGCTTGCGCCGCCGCCCCGCGCGGCGCAGCAGCCCGGCGCGCGCCAGCTCTCGAACGTGATAGTTCAGCCGCTGGCGGGGAAGACGCATCCGGCGCGCCAGTCCCGCGGCGGAATCGGGTTCGGAGAGCGATTCGAGAATCCGCTGGCGCAGCGGATGAAGAACCGCCGCGGCGCTCGACGCCGTTTCGAGGAGCGCGAAGCTGGGCTGGGCCGCCATCGGCTAAGGAGCGTACAATAGACAAATATATCTGTCAAGAAAAATATTGCTGTCAGTAGAACTCCCGGCTGCCTCCTCCGCCGGCCACTCCCGTTCTGCCGTACACTCGCCCTGGGAGGATTTCCATGACTGCGGACGCCTTTCGCCGCCTGGCGCTCTCATTCCTCGACGCAACCGAGGGCAGCCACATGCGCCATCCGGATTTCCGCGTCCGGGGGAAGATCTTCGCCACGCTCGGCTATCCCGGCCACGGCTGGGGCATGGTCAAACTCACCCCGGCGCAGCAGAAGAAATTCGTGATCGCCTATCCCGATGTCTTCGTGCCAGCAAATGGCGCCTGGGGACGCGCCGGCGCGACCACCGTGAATCTGCGCTCGGCACGCAAATCCATGCTGCTCCCCGCACTCGACGCCGCGTGGGGCAATGTGGCTCTGAAAGGACTGGGCGCGCAACTCAGGGCCGGCGCAACCCGCCGCCGCACCCGCGCCTGAGGCGCCGTCCCGCGCGGGAAATCACTTCACGCGGTGCTCGTCCCCGCTTTTCACCGTCTTCCACGTCTGGCCGTCTTCCGAGCGGGAAATCTCGAAGTGAATCTGATCCGAACCCGCAAACGTATTGGTGTTCCGCCACAGGATTTTCTTGCCGTCGTTCGTGCTCTCCCACGAATACACCCAGCGCGCGCCCTCGATGGTCAGTTTTCCCCAATCGCCCGCGGGGGCGGATCCAGCGACGAGCGCCGTGTTTCGGTATTCGTAGCCCCCCGCCGTTTTCGCCACGGGAAGGAAGACCACCAGCGCCCCTGGCTGTCCCGGTACCACCTGCTCGCACACGAAAAACAGGCCGGTTCGCGCGCAGTGGTTTTCGAACCGCGACGGCTCCTTTTCGTCTGCCGACGGGCTGACTTCCCATTTGCCGTCGTAAAGCTTCAGCGGCGTGTACGCCGCGTCGTCCATCGGAGCGCTCCTTCCGAGCGCCGGTCCGGCCATCCAGAACGATGCAGCAACCGCCAGCGAAACAATCTCTGCCCATGCGCGCTTCATATTCGTCACCTCCGTGGCAGCATTCTACTTCTCCATTCCTGACGCGCACACCGGGCCCGCGGTTGCGTCGTTTGCTCCACGCCAGTCTTCCCGGTAGGATGTCTGGAGCCGGTCCGGCGCGGCTACACTCCCTTCGAACTCCGGGCCAATTTCGCAGGACGCGAGGAACGCCATGGCCACCACTTCCATTTCCCAATCCGCCGCCCGCGGCGGCAGCTTCTTGGTCGAGAACCCGCGGCCGGACGACGTCTTCACTCCCGCCGAAATCAATGACGAACAGAAGCTGATCGCGCAGACCACCGAGGAATTCATCACCAACGAAGTCGTGCCGCTTATTCCCGAGCTCGAACAGCACAAAGAGGGTGTGATGGTCGGTCTGCTCAAAAAAGCCGGCCCCCTCGGCCTGCTCGGCGGCGCGATTCCCGAGGAATATGGCGGCGCGGGCCTCGACAAAGTTTCTGCCACGCTGCTCGCCGAGAAATTGTCGGCCTACGGCGCATTCTCCGTTACCCACGGCGGCCACTCCGGCATCGGCACCATCCCCATCGTCTATTTCGGCACCGAGGAGCAGAAGAAGAAGTATTTGCCGAAGATCGCCAGCGCCGAGCTGATTTCCTGCTACTGCCTCTCCGAGCCCCAGGCCGGCTCCGACGCCCAGGCGCTGCGCACGCGCGCCGAACTCTCCAAGGACGGCAAAAACTGGATCCTCAACGGCCAGAAGATGTGGATCACCAACGGCAATTTCGCCGACCTCTTTGTCGTCTTCGCCAAAGTGGACGGCGACAAGATGTCCTGCTTCCTCGTCGAAAAGGGCACGCCGGGCTTTTCCGTGGGCGCCGAAGAGAAAAAGATGGGCATCAAGGGCAGCTCCACCACCGCCCTCTTTTTCGAAAATTCGCCTCTGCCCAAGGAAAACCTGCTCCACGAAATCGGCCGCGGCCACATCGTAGCCTTCAACACCCTCAACGCCGGACGCTTTAGCCTCGGCTGCTATTGCATGGGCGGCGCTAAGCACGTTATCGAAGTCTCTTCGAAATACGCCAAGGAGCGCACCGCGTTCGGCAAGCAACTCGCCGCGTTCGGCCTCATCCGCCAGAAGCTCGCGGAAATGGCCATCCGCACCTTCGCCCTCGAGTCCATGATCTACCGTTCCGCCGGCATGATGGACGCCTTCATGGCCGGCGCCGAAGCCGGCACGAACAAGACGCAGCACATGATGAAGGCCCTCGAGGAGTACGCCATCGAAAGTTCCATCAGCAAGGTGTACGGCAGCGAGGCGCTCGATTTCGCTGTGGACGAAGGCGTTCAGATCTTCGGCGGCTACGGCTACCACGAGGATTATCCCGTCGCCCGCGCCTACCGCGACAGCCGCATCAACCGCATTTTCGAAGGCACCAACGAAATCAACCGCATGCTCATCGTCCAGATGCTGATGAAGCGCGCCATGGGCGGCGTCCTCCCGCTGATCCCGAAAACCATGAAGCTGATGGAGGAAATCCTGGCCGGGCCGTCGTTTGAAGAGGGCTCTGGCGAGCGCTTTGCCGAAGAACAGCGCATGGTGGCCAATGCAAAGAAAGTCTTCCTGCTCGCCTCGGGCAGCGCGGTGCAGAAGCTGCGCGACAAGCTGGCCGAGCCGGACAATCAGGAGGTCGTCGCGGCCCTGGCCAACATCGTCATGGACGCGTACGCCATGGAGTCCTCGCTGCTGCGCGTGGAGAAGACCGCCGCGCGCCCCGGAGCAGGCGATGTGAGCGCGATGACCGCCGCGATGCGCGCCTTCTTCTCCGACGCTGCAGACCGCATCGAGCACGAGGCCCGAACCGTCCTCGGCGCCGTGGCCGAAGGCGACATGCTGCGCACCCAACTGATAGCCCTCAAGCGCTTCTCCAAGCGCGAGCCCGGCAATCCCATCGCGCTGCGCCGCGAAGTCGCCGCCGCCGTTCTCTCCGGCGACCGCTATCCCTTCGAGTACCGCTAGCGCTGGCCTTCCTGCCATCGTCTCGTAGGGGCGGACCCGCGTGTCCGCCCTCGCGAGCCTGTCCCAAATGCCAGCACCGCCCGCCGCGAACAGGGGCCGTGCTGCTCGGACACGCTAGTACTTCAGGGGGGTTGTGGACGTAGCGGGTTCCCCGTATCCTCGGCACATGGAATCTACGAAGACATCAAGGGCGTTTCTGGTTGTGATCCTGCTCGTCGTCGTCGCAGGGCTCACCGCGCTCGACATTTACCAGGCCAAAGTGATCGAACAGCAGAAGTACGAGCTGCGCTGGCTGATGACCCACTCGATCATCCGTCCGGACGCCATCGCTGCGGACGCGCAGAAGGCTGCGCCGGCCAACCAGGGCGCGACAAAGAATGGCGCGGCAAAAGCGCCGGCCGCAAACGTTGCCGTGGTTCCGCAGTCCGCAAAGCCCGCCGCCCCCGCGCCCGCCGCCAAGCCCTGAACCTCAGCCGTGCCGCAACCGTTTGAACTCCCCGGCGGCTTTAGCCGCTGCGATACCACTGACCGAATTCCCGCCCGTCTCTTTCTCAGAAAAACGCCATTCCCCCATCCACGTTCACGGCCTGCCCCGTAATCGCCGACGCCTGCTCGGAGCACAGAAACGCCGCCGCGGCGGCCACTTCGCTGGCTGTTTGTCCCCGGCCTTGCAGGATTCCCTTCATCGCGCCTTCGAGGATCTGCCCGGGGTCCTTGCCGAACAGGCGGCTCAGCCCTTCGCCGATCTCGCGCGACATGCGCGTTTCCGGAACCGGCCCGGGACAAATGGCGTTTACCCGCAGGCCTTGCCGCGAGACTTCCGCGGCGAGCGCGCGCGTCAGCGCCACCAGGCCCGCTTTCGACGCCGCGTACGGCGAGTTCAGCCCGAACGCCATCTTGGCCGCCACGCTCGAAATATTCAGGATCACGCCCCGCGCCCGTTCCAGCATCCCGGGCACAACCAGGCGCGAAAGCAGAAAGGCGCTGCGCAGGTTTGCGGCCAGCACCGCGTCCCATTCCTCCGCCGAAATTTTGTGCACGGGCTGGATCGGGCCAAGCACCCCCGCATTGTTCACCAGGATGTCCACCGCGCCGAACGCGTCCACCGCCGTGCGGTAGATTTGCTCGCACCCCGCCGCCTGCGAGACGTCCGCGGCGAGCGCAACGGCGCGTCCACCGCCTCCAAAGCTCTGCGAGCGGATTTCATCCGCCACGGCCTCTACTTCCGCCGCTGTCCGCGAGGCGACGAGCACCGACGCGCCTTCCTCGGCAAACCGCAGCGCGATGGCGCGTCCGATCCCGCGTCCCCCGCCGGTGACAATGGCCCGCTGGCCTTTCAGAAGCATCGGTATCTCCTCCCAGCAGAATCTTTGATGAATGTCGAAGCGCCGAAGGATATCACTCTCGAATCAGCGGGGCGGCCGCGCAATATGCAGTGGGGCGGCTCGACGCCGCTTTTCTGCGGGGAAGCTTGCTTCCCCGTCCGCTACATTTTTTCCTGTAGGGGCAGACCCGCGCCTCCCCGCCGTGGCGGGTGTCCGCCCTCTTTCTCTCGTCTTGTCTTTCCCTCTCTCCCTACCCCGTCCTCCTCACCACCATTTCCATAAACTTCTTCGCCGGCTGTTCTCCGATCGTAATTTCGTGTTGTTCCGTCCATTCGCCCCGTTCATTGATGCGCAGCACGGAACTCGTCCGGATCTGGTCCAGCGTGAAACCCCACGCAAGGCTCTTGCCGTCCTCGAGTAGCTTCACCGGTGATTCGAGAAACCGCCCGTCGTTGAAGGCACGCATGTGATAGGTGCCCTTGGCGTCGCCATAGGAAACGAACCCGATGGCCTGGAGTGCCGCCTTGCCGTCCGCCTTGCTCCGTCCAATTCCCTCGATCAGTAGAATCAGCCCGCCAAGACGGTAGCTTGCGTCCTCCGTCATCCTCAATACCGTGGGCTCGCCTGGCCCGCGATAGATGCGCGCCTCTCCCTCCCATTTCCCAACAAGGAACGCGAGCTTCGCCATCGCCGCGCGCTGCGCTTCAAGATCGATATTCAACGTAGCCAAAATCCGCTCCGCCCGCTCCCGGTGCGCGAGCCCCGACAGCGTATCGCACTTCAAGTGCCGCGCCGAAGCACAGGTGCCGCCCGATGGGAACCGAGGATCTCTGTGATCGTGGCAATGCTTCGGATTGGCCGGCGAAGGGGGAGCGAGCGAAGAACCACACCCTCCAGATCAACGAGAGTGGAACTCCCAACCTGTCCAATACTCGGTGTGCTGCGGAAGTGGTATCGTCGAATCGTGGATTGCCCCCGGGAAAGACGAGACTGATCGATGAAACAATTCGCAATTCACGCTGTGGTTGCTGCCATGCTCTCTGCAATACCGGTTTTTGGCGTTGCAAATGCACCTCAGCGTCCCCCGCAATTGAACCAAGGCGCGCCTCCAACCGTTGACCAGGAAGACCTGCTTTGGTGGCTCCCCGCGGATACGGAGAGCGTAGTGGTTGCCCGTGGCCCCTTTCCCATCGTGGCTGAAGTGAACCAGGAGGATGAGAAGAATGACGATAAGTGGTTCCGCAAAATCGCCTCTCTAGCCGATATTCGCCTGGCGCTCGAGCAACTGCCGCTTGAACTGTCCAACGAATTCGATGTTGCTACTCACCTCCAGGGATCTATCGTCGGAATCGCGATGCAAGGCTCACGGCATTTCCGGGATCCAGTGCGCGGCACGGAAGTAATGGACTTCGAGGGCTGCTCCATCGTCGTCTTCAAAGACAAGTTGGGTGAGCGGGGAGAGAACTTCTTGCGAGTGATGACAAAGAAAGCCACTCGTACAGACTTCATCGCGGGAACGAGCATCATCGTTTTTCACAGCAAGTCCGAGTACGCGGAATGGGACTATTTTTTGACCATTCCGCGGCCGAATGTGCTGCTGGCAGCGAACAACCTCTCCTACTTGCAGGAAGTGCTGGAGCGCATGACACAAAGGAAAGCCCTTCGCGCATTGCCCGAAGAACTTCCCGAGTGGCGTTTCTTGGATCCCGCTGTGCAGTTCTGGGGATTGAGACACTTTGACCGCTCCCAGGCAAACCTGGACGCTACATCTCCCTTTAGCGCGAAGAGGACATTTGGTCCGGGCGATGAGAAAGCCATTGGCAGGCTCTTTGTATTAGACCCAATCGATCCGCGAACCGCCGTGTTCACGTACTCTACCGGCGACGAAGCCGCCGTAAGGGAATCGGTCCGCATAGGCGCGGAAGTCCACGAACCTCAGGAAGGTGTGAAATACGAAGTGAAACTCCGAAGCCCCAAGCCGGGAGTCCTCGAACACGTCTACACTCTCGACCGGGCGAGCACGCTCGATTATTTTATCTTGGGGATGGAGATGGCTCTCGGGCGCGGGATGTATTTCTAAGGCTGCGCACGAATCCAACGCCGGTACCAGGCACAGGACCATGTGCTTCAAGTCACAACTTGCTCCTCAGGGCGGCTCTATCTTGAAAGGTTGAGCGCTGGATCTTCTCCCCGTGCTTGAATTGCCGGTTCGGCAGGCGTAACTTTACACAGATGAGCCGCGCAACCCGATTTCAGGTGCCGTTGTTGGCGCTGGCTGTAATGGTCGCTTCCTGGGCCCCTGCTCTTTACGTGTGCGGCCATTTCAACTGCATGGACCGCGATGACTGCGCGGCAATGCGCGACCTCTGCGATATGAAGGGCATGGCATCGCAAGACTCCTGCTGCCAAGTGAGCAGTGCGGGTGACGTTCCTTCGCTTCCGGCAACCCACAGCTCTTCGGCCGGGCCCGCACATCCGCTAATCATATTTGCATCGGTAATTCCCGTCTCTGTGCCCGCCGTGCCAACAGGGTTCGCGCTTTTGCCGCCATCGGCAAGTTCTTCACGAAGTAGTCCCGCCTCGATCGCCGTCCTGAGAATCTAGCCAATCGCCTTCTCCGTATATGTTCGGGGACGTGTGTCTCCGCGTGAATTTCGATGCGAATGGAGAGGCGCCATGAATGCGAATTCTGCTGTTAAAGCACCGCAGTATGTGGCTTGCTGCCGTGGGCTGGCGGGATTAATGCTCTGGGGAGTCCTGGTCGCGTGTGGTGCGTCCCCGGTTGATGCCGCCCGACAGGAGAGAGCCGAGGGACCGCATGCGCCTCAAGAGCAGGCGCACACGGCTGCCGCCCACACGCAGCCCGCGCCGACTCCGCTCGCCGCGCTGGTTGCGGAGGCGGAGAAGAACGATCCCGCCATACTGGCCGCGGAGGACGCGGTCCACGCGGCAACTCAGATGCCCGCGCAGGCCGGCGCGCTGCCGGACCCACACTTCACCGTCCAGCAATTCGCCGTGGGCAGTCCTCGGCCCTTTGCCGGGTACACGAACAGCGACTTCGCGTATCTGGGCCTTGGCGCTTCACAGGAATTTCCGTATCCCGGCAAGCGACGGCTGCGCAGCGCGGTGGCGGAGCGGGAGGCGGACGTTCGGAGGCAAAGCGCGGAAATCGTGCGCCGGGAAGAAATCGAGAAACTGAAGGAAGCCTACTACCGCCTCGCTTATCTCCAGCAGGTGCTGGCCATCCATCACCATCACGACGTGCTCGTCCAGCAAATCGCTGCGGCCGCAGAGATTCGCTACCGCGCCGGACAGGGCAACCAGCAGGACATCCTCCGCGCGCAGTTGGAGCGCTCTCGCGTCCTCCGGGATCTTTCCATGGTGGACCAGCAAGCCGGGGAAGCCCAGGCCGAGCTAAAGCGCATCCTGCGCCGCGCCCAGGAATCTCCAGACGTCGTGACCGAGCCGCTGGCCCTTACGGAGCTCATCCTTCCACAGGAAGCATTGCTGGCGCTCGCCCGCGGAGAGAACCCCGATGTGCGCGAGCGCGGCGAAATGGTGCGCAAGAGCCAGGCGGAAGTGGATCTGGCGCGGCGGGAATTCCGCCCCGATTTCGGTTTTTCCTACATGTGGCAGCGGACCGATCCGGAGTATTTTCGCGCCTATTACATGCTGACGTTCGACGTGAATTTCCCGCGTCGCAAGCCGCGCCAGGCGGCACTGGCGGAGGCGGAGATCAACACGGAACGCGCGCGCAAGCAGCAGGACGCCCAGACCCAGGCCGCGCTCGCCGAAGTGAAAAAACAATTCGTGGATGTGCAGGCCAGCGACGAACAGGCACGCATCTACCGCGAAGGGCTGATCCCGCAGGCGCGGGCCGCCTACGAGGCGGGGATGGCCGCGTATGAATCCGGGCGCGAGGATTTCCAGACACTGCTTTCCTCGATCATGGACGTTCTGAATCTGGACCTCGAATACCAGCAAACGCTGCTGGCCCACCAACTGGGCATCGCGCGGATCGAGCGCCTTACAGGGACAGTCGAGCCATGACCATCGGCGAACCAAACAAGACGGAGATTTCAGGAGAAGGGAGCCCAAACATGAATCGCTATCGCACTGCTTTTTTTGTCGTCCTGGTTTTGTGCGCCACGCTTGCCGCGGCGCTGGGATACGTGGGCTGGAAGATGTATCGCGCCGGGATATGGAACCCGGTCCCGCCAGCGATGGCGACCTCATCGGCCGCCGCCCTGCCCGCCGAGTCAGGCGGCTCCCCCGCATCGGGGCCAGAGAGCACGCCGGCCGCGGGCGAACCCGCGCTGGCCCCGCTGCAACTCTCTGCCGAGCGCATGCAAAGCATCGGTCTGCGCACCGGGGAGGTTCAGATGAAATCCCTGCGCCAGGAAATCCGCACCGTTGGCGACGTGGAAATTGACGAGCGGCTGCTGGGCACCGTGCAATTGCGCTTTCCCGGCTGGATTCAGAAGGTCTACGTGAACTCCACCTACCAATACGTGGAGAAAGGGCAGCCGCTGTTCACGGTCTACAGCCCGGACCTGGTGGCCACCGAACAGGAGTATCTGCTGGCCAAACAGCACCAGCACACCCTGGGCACAAGCAGCGTGCCCGGTGTGGCCGCAGGGTCTGCCGTGTTGTTGGAGGCGGCGCTCGAACGCCTGCGTCGCTGGCAGGTGCCCCCGCAGGAAATCGACCGCCTGGAATCCACGGGGCAGGTGCGCCAGGAGATGGAAATCAACTCGCCGGTCTCGGGCTTCGTCACCGAGCGCAACGCCTTGCCGAATCAATACGCGCCGCCCGAGGCGCGCCTCTACACCGTGGCCGGCCTTTCCACCGTGTGGGTGTATGCGGCTATTTTCCAGAACGACCTCGGTCAGTTGCATATCGGCGAGTCGGCTACGGTGACCACAGACGCGCTTCCCGGCCGCTCCTTCGCTGGCCGCCTGGACTACATCTGGCCGCAGGTGGATATGACCACGCGCACCGCGCGCGTGCGGCTGGTGTTTTCCAACCCAGGGCTGAAGCTGAAGCCGGGAATGTACGTGAACATCTCGATCGGCATTCCGCTGGGTCGGCGCCTGGCGATCCCAACCTCCGGCGTGCTGCAAACCGGCACGCGCGCCATCGTGTTTGTGGACCATGGCGGCGGCTCGCTGGAGCCGCGCGAAGTGGAACTGGGGCCCCAGGCCGGCGACGACTTCGTTGTTCTGAAGGGACTCAAAGCAGGGGAGCGCATCATCACCTCAGCGAATTTCCTGGTGGATTCGGAAAGCCAGCTCCAGGCGGCAATGGGGTCGTTCGTGCCACCGCCTCCCGGCGCGGGCGCCGCGGCGGCTATGAACGCAACCGGAGCGCAGGCCGGCGTGAGCGTGGAGTTCTCCACCGATCCGGCGCCGCCCCGCAAAGGCTCCAACGTCTATCGCGTGAAATTGACCGGCAGCGATGGCTCCCCGATTAGCGGGGCGCAGGTAAACGTCCGCAGCTTTATGCCCGCCATGCCGGCCATGGGCATGGCGGCGATGAGTGTGTCCACGTCACTCAGCGAAAAAGGCAGCGGCCTCTACGAAGGCCAGGCGGCGCTGGGCAGCGGCGGCACCTGGCTGATCACCATCACAGTTACAAAGAACGGAGCGACACTGGCCACAAAACAACTGAGCATCAACGCGGAAGGGGGGATGCAGCCATGATTGCCCGCCTGATGGATTGGTGCGCGCGCAATCGCTTCCTGGTGCTAACGGGCACGCTGCTGTTGGTGATGGCTGGCATCTGGTCGCTCGGCCACGTGCCTCTCGACGCCCTGCCCGACATTTCCGACGTGCAGGTGATTGTGCACATCCCGTGGGAGGGCGAACCGCCGAACATCATCGAGGATCAGGTGACCTATCCCATTGTCACCCGTATGCTGGCCGCGCCGCACGTGAAAGCGGTGCGCGCGCAAACCATGTTTGGCGATTCCTATATCTTCGTGGTCTTCGAGGACGGCACGGACCTCTACTGGGCGCGCTCGCGGGTGCTCGAATACCTGCAACAGTTGCAGGGCTCGCTGCCCAAGAACGTATCGCCCATGCTCGGCCCGGACGCCACCGGAGCCGGCTGGGTCTACCAGTACGCGATTCTCGATCGCACCCATCAGCACTCGCTGGCAGACCTGCGCAGTCTTCAGGATTGGTACGTCCGCTACCAGCTCGAAACCGTTCCCGGGGTCGCCGAGGTCGCCTCCATCGGCGGGTTCGTTCGTCAATACCAGGTAAACCTGGACCCCAACCGGCTGCGCGCCTACAACATCCCGCTCGCCACAGTGATGGACCGCGTGCGCGACAGCACGAACGAGGTAGGCGGACGCGTGCTCGAATTCGGCGGGGCGCAATTCATGGTCCGCGGCCTCGGCTATTTGCGTTCACCGGACGACCTGGCCAGCGCCCCCGTGGCCACCAAGAACGGGGTGCCCGTGCTGCTGCGTGACCTGGGCAGCGTCACCGTGGGCCCGGACATCCGCGAAGGCGTGAGCGAATGGAATGGCGAGGGCGAAGCCCCCGGAGGCATCGTGGTGATGCGCTTCGGCATGAACGCGCTCAACGTGATCAACGGGGTAAAGAAAAAGCTCGAGGAGATCCAGCGCTCGCTGCCCCCGGGAGTCGAAATCGTGACCGGCTACGACCGTTCGGACCTGATTCGCGCTTCGATTCACACCCTGCAGCGGGATCTGCTGGAAGAAGCGGTGATCGTCAGCCTCGTCACGCTCTTTTTTCTTTTCCATTTTCGTTCCGCGCTCATCCCCATCCTGACGCTGCCTATCGCCGTGGCGGCTTCCTTCATCCCCATGAGTTATCTGGGCGTCAGCACCAACATCATGTCGCTCGGCGGCCTGGCGCTGGCCATCGGCGTGCTCGTCGATGCTGCCATCGTCATGGTGGAAAACGGCTATCGGCACCTTTCCGAGCACCCCGCAGTCTTGCAGGCCGGTGGGCGCGTTCCGCTCAACGAAAAAGAGCGTCGAAAGGTGCTGATGACGGCGGCCAGACAGGTGGGGCCGGCGATTTTCTTCTCTCTCCTCATTATCGTGGTTTCCTTCCTGCCCGTGTTTTTGCTCGAGGCGCAGGAAGGCCGCATGTTCCGGCCGCTGGCCTGGACAAAGACGCTGGCGGTGGGATTTTCCTCGCTTCTTGCCGTGACTCTGGTGCCGGTGCTGATGCCTCTGTTCATTCGCGGGCGCCTTCGCCCTGAATCGGCAAATCCGTTTTCCCGGGTGACCCAGGCGCTCTACCTCCCGGTGTTGCGCCTGTGCCTCCGATTCCGCAAGACCACACTTCTGCTCAACCTGGTTTTCCTCGCGGTGACGGCTCCATTGGCGTTGAAGATCGGCAGCCAATTCATGCCCCCGCTCTATGAAGGTTCCACGCTCTACATGCCGACCTCGCTTCCGGGCATCTCCATTACCCAGGCCGCGCAGCTTCTACAGCAACAGGACCGCATCCTGCGCTCATTCCCCGAGGTGCAGAGCGTTCTGGGATATGTCGGGCGCTCCGACAGCCCCACGGATAACTCCCCCATGGACATGTACGACACCACGGTCATGCTGAAACCGCGCGAGCAGTGGCGGCCCGGCATGACCTACGAAAAACTCATCAGCGAAATGGACCAGAAACTCCAGTTCCCCGGCCTCACCAACACTTGGACCATGCCCGTTGAAAACCGCCTGGACATGGAACTGACCGGCATCAAGACTCCGGTGGGTCTCAAAATCCAAGGACCCACCCTGGAAGGCATTCAGGCCGCGGGCGCGCAGGTCCAGCAGATTCTTTCCGCCGTCCCGGAACTGCAATCGGCCTTCTCCGAGCGTGTGGCCGACGGCTTCTACGTCAACGTGGAAGTCAATCGCCCGGAAGCCGCACGCTACGGCCTGACGGTTGCCGACGTGCAACACGCCGTCACTTCCGGGGTCGGCGGAGAAAACGTCGCGGAAAATATCGAACACCGCGAACGCTATCCAATCAACATCCGGTACAGCCGCGACTTCCGTGACAACCTCGAAGCGCTGCGGCGCGTGGTCATGGCCACGCCCACGGGAGCGCAAATTCCGCTGGGCGAAGTCGCCAAAGTGTTCTTTTCGCGCGGGCCGGCCATGATCCGCGATGAAGACGGGTTGCTCACTGGCTACGTCTATTTGAATCTGAGCACGAAAGATTACGGAGGATTCGTCAACCGGGCCGAACAGTTGCTCCGCGAAAAGCTGCGCCTTCCGCCCGGCTATACTTACAAGTGGTCCGGAGAATACGAGTTTGAGCTGCGCGCAAAGGAGCGGCTCAAGATCATCCTGCCGGTGGTGTTCTTTGTGATCTTCCTCCTGCTCTACATGGTCTTTCATTCCGTGACGGAAGCGGCCGTGCTGATTTTTCCGACGCTGTATGCCATGACCGGCGGCCTGTTGCTGCAATACTGGCTGGGGTACAACTTCAGCGTGGCCGTGTGGGTGGGCTATATCGCCCTGTTTGGCATTGCCGTGGAGACGGGGGTGGTGATGGTTGTGTACCTCCATGAGTCGCTCGATAAACGCCTGGCTTCGGGCCGGCCTCTGCGCCACGAGGACATCGAAACAGCCGTCATCGAAGGAGCGGTGCGGCGGCTCCGGCCGAAACTGATGACGGTAACGGCCGTCCTGGCCAGCCTCATCCCCATACTGAAGGAGAGTGGCATCGGTTCCGACGTGATGAAGCCCATCGCCGCACCCATCGTCGGCGGCATGATCACGTCCACCATTCACGTGCTGATTCTGGTGCCCGTCTTCTTCGCCCTGATGAAGGAGCGTGCCCTTCGCCGTGGCACCCTGCGCCACTCCCAGGACGCCTCCGACGAAAGCGCCTGAATAGGCCGTCTCACCGGCGGTGGTTCGTCTCGGTGATGGAAAAGGTCCCGGGGTGACCCACTCGCGCCTCTTGGCGTCCTGAGTGAATTGGCGTACGACGCGAACGGCAACATGACCAACGACGGCGTGAACACGCTGACTTACGACGTGGAAAACCACGTGCTCACCGCCAGCGGCTCCTACGGCTCCGGCAGCTATACTTACGATGGCAACGGCCTGCGCGTCCAAAAATCCGTGTCCGGCGGCGCCACCACGGTGTACATTTTCTCAGGCTCGAAAGTGATCGCCGAATACGATAACGGCGCGGCGCCCAGTTCGCCTTCGCGCGAGTACATTTACTCCGGTGGCGCCCTCCTGGCCAAGATCGATTCCTCAGGCACCAAGTACTACCACCAGGATCATCTCTCCAACCGCATGGTCACGGATTCGAGCGGCAACGACATCGCCGATATCGGCCACTTCCCCTACGGGGAGTCCTGGTACAACGCCGCAGGCGATAAGCTCATGTTCACGACTTACGAGCGCGACGCAGAGTCGGGCAATGACTACGCCCAGGCGCGTTACAACGTGAGCCGCCTGGGCCGTTTCTCCTCGCTCGACCCGCTTCCCGGCAACACCAGCGACCCGCAGTCGCTCAATCGCTACTCCTACGTTCGCAACATGCCGGTGATGCTCGCCGACCCATCCGGTGCTTGCCCGGCTTCTGCGCAGAACACTCCGGACGGCTACATCGAAGGCCAGGGTAACTTTGTCATCGCCCGCTTCCTCATCTCCGATTCCGACGCCGACCCAGACCCGCAAATCGGGTCCGCGGCAGCAGGCTGCGACAACGGCAACGGCGGCGGCGGTGGTGATGTCTACATTGACGGCGGTTACGCCACCGGCGCAGCTGGCTTATACGGCGGCGACGATGCGAACGCCGGGGTGTATACCGGGACCGGATGGGGACCGGCCGGGATTGGCTTCCTTCAGTCCGCCCTCGGTCTTTATAACCCCGTAAGTGACTGCTTCGTGAACTCCAGTCGCGGCACAATCGACTGCAACCATAGTGCTCAATGGATCAATCCCGAGTCGTTGTACTCCTCCGGCTTATTCAACTTCACCTCTGCGCTTGGCGGCTGGGGTAGCGGCCCCGGTGGAGGAGGCGGCGCCGGCGGCGGCGCAGGAATTCCACCAGCCGACCCATACAAGAATCTCGCGAAATGCCTGGATACGCTTTACGGAATCCAGCTGAGAACATTCGTACCCTCGGCTCCTGGCCAAAACGGAAACTTCGTCGGCACTCTCAACGGCAAAACGATCAGCGTTGAGAATGATGTGGCGAGCTATACGGCATTCGGACTCGGCTGGATCTCTGGCCACAAGTTTCAGAGCGTGCTGGGCTGGACCCGCCGCGAGAGTCCGACTGTGAACTACACGGCCAGCGATCTCGCTACGTTTCCAAATGCCCCGAGTTTCCCCAACGTTCAGCTACATGAGCTGGCTCATTCGCTGGACGATCTAACGTCAGGCAGTTCGTCCGAAGACTCGGCCCATCAGTTTACGAAATGCCTTGGGCTACCGAAGTGAAGATCCACGATGCATCGTAGAACGCAGCTCCTTGCCTGGTTCGCAGCGTTCGTGGCCCTTGGGATACTGTCTGCGCAGTATTATGTTCAAAACCATTTCGTCGCGGGGAACCTCGAGCGCGCTGTCCGCAACGTCGCGACTTGCGCCGGGCGGTTCGTCGTTCCGTTACTACTGATTACAGCGTACTGGAGCTGGGGTAGAGTCGCGCGGGCCGACCTACCAAACTGGCGCCAAGTGGTGAGCCGAGGCTTTTTCGTGGTTCTTGCTTCTGCATGGACAGCCTTGGCAAGCCTTGAGATCCTGGGGTGGCTCTGGCCTACCGCGGACCTTTACAACGTCAACTGGCTTGCTCTGCTTGTCGCGATGTGCGACATTGGGGCGCTGTTCGGGGCGTTCCTAAAGTACGAGTCCAGAGGGCTTGGGCTTGCATCAGCATTCTTAATGATGGCTTGGCTCCAGGCCGGCATCTATTTCTAGGCTGATTACATAACAGCGCCTGCTCCTTGCACTGAGTGAAGTTGACTGCGCACACGACTAAGGACTGCCCGCCATGCCGGGGGTGATCTGCCCCCTAGCTCCGCACACATGATCATACGACGTCTTGGCCTCTGAACCGCTCCCATTTTCTGTCACAAGCGAAACTAGAGGTTTTGGACGGTTGAAATCCTTTTCGCCTCATTTCGTGCGGCTTTTGCGCGCTCTAGAGCCTCTACGGCGGGCTTCAAGTTTCCCTCTTCGCCCGCCCTGAGACCTATGCTCGAAGGGACCCTCGACCGTCTCAATCTGCAACTCCCAGAAGCTTCGTTTCAATCCTTCCTCTCTCTGCTAGCCACTCGCCACTTCCTCAAGCCCCCGTCCCAATCTGCAACGCGCCTTTTGCGTCCCGATTCTTTTCTCGGAACGTCCCTGCCCGGCAATTTCCCGGTAAACCTACCTCAGTGCTCCGCATCCGTCTCGCACGATTCTGCGGGACGCGTGCGGAGATTCCCCTTTCCCCTCAGATTCCCTGGAGCTAGCATTCCCTCATCCCCATGACCATGGACGGCCACGGCAACGACACCGTCCCGAAGCTTCGTGACCATTTCCCCTACGGCGAGTCTTGGTACAACGCCTCAGGCGACAAGCTCATGTTCACGAGTTATGAGCGAGACGCCGAGTCGGGCAACGACTACGCCCAGGCTCGTTCCTACGTCAACCGACTGGGCCGTTTCTCCTCGCTCGACCCGCTGCCCGGCAACATCAGCGACCCGCAATCCCTCAATCGCTACAGCTACGTCCGCAACCTGCCGGTGATGGCCACTGATCCCACGGGCATGCTTGGCTGCGTGTACACCTCGGCAAATGTGAGCGACGGGGACACCGACGACGGCTCTCAGGACTCCCACCCTTTCCGGCGCTACCGCTTCGGCGACCAGGATCCGGCAAGCTTTACGCCCTTCTGTCCCAGCGGTGGCGGCGGAGGCGGCAGCCCCGACCTCGGAGAGCTTTTCGACTGGTTTTCCACTGACATTAACAACATTCTCGCCCAAATGGGCGGCTGCATGGCCTCCATGGGGGACGACCCCGTCCAGAGCGTGAAACTCAACTGTTTCTTCCGGGATCCACAGAATGGTTCCGGCGGTGGTGGCGGCAGTGCCGGCCGCGGCAACCCCGGGCAGCTGTTCTGTTCAGGACCACTGGCCTCCTCATATTGCACTCCTCCTCCGCCGCCCTGCATACCCAGCAGCTCCCTGAATTGGCTCCAGAGCGCGCAGCTAAATGCTGCGCAATTCTATGCAAACGTTTTGGGCGGAACGGTCGGTTTTGGTGTCGGTCTCGACGCGGGCGGAGGCATTGGACCTAAGTCCTCGGCCTGGAATTTGGGCGTCGGCGGTTCCGCATCCACGTTCATAGTTGCGGATTCCACCCAAAGCCGCGGAATCCTGAATTCCTATTCTTTAGGGCCAGCCGGCGTCAAAATGGCCTCTGGTGGCTCATATTACGGAGGAGGCGCTGCAGCGGGTCCATCCCTACTGTATTCTCCATTCCCGATCAGCCAGATAAAGGGAAAGAGCGGGCTGGTTAGCGCAGGAGGCGGCATCGGAGTGCTCGGCGGAGGAGGTAGCCTTAGTTCAAGTGGTGTTCTGACACTCACAGTTGGCGTGGGGGTGGGCGCCGAAGGGGCCATCTCTCCCCAGGGGGCGAAGAGCAGCTTCACCCCCATCTGCCCGGAGTAGGGGAGAATTTTGATGCCGATCGCCAAACCTCGCGCGAAAAGCGTCCAGCTGCAGAGACCCCTTGACGTGGGACGGCCCCTCGCGCGCCATCCCGAGATTTACTCATAGGGCCCTACAGTAATCAGTTACTTTTCATGCTTTGGCTGTTAAGTGCAATTCGAAATTGAACTAACGCTTAAGACGGACCGGTGGCTGAATGAAATTAGCTCCCAAAGAGTGGGATCGGTATAATCCGGTTTTGCTCCTGCTGAGCGCGTTCTTCGTAATCAGCGGTGCTTATGGGCTCCTGACAATGGGTACCTCAGGCCCTGCAGTCGTATGGCTGATCCGCAGCATCCCTGCCGTATTCTTTGCGACGGGTTCGATACTCCTCTTCCGACAGCTTCAGCTTCGTCGGAAACGAAATACCCCAAAATAGCCTCGTGAACTAGGGGAATGAACCCATCCCGACTCTCGCGGCCAGCCAATCGTTGCTAAGCTCGTGCGCGGTCCGGGGAGGGACATCCGTGAAGATTACAACTGTCGGCCTCGACATCGCCAAGCTCCTGCTCGAAACTCAAGTCGTCTGACGCGCCCCAGCCCCTGCCGTCTCAATCTGACTCACCCCCTGTCCCCGCCTGCGCGACCGGCAAGTGGACGCGGTTCACCGTCTCAATCTGCAACTCCCAGAAGCTTCGTTTCAATCCTTCCTCTCTCCGCTAGCCACTCGCCACCAGCCACTGGCCACTTCTGTGTAAATATTTCCTATTGATTTATAGTATTCACTTGTGTTACACTTCACTGGGCTGAATATCGATGACCCTCGCCATCCCAATCCGAGGCCTCGCGCACCTACCCTGGCCTAACTCACGCAGTTTCTGCAGATGCGAGCCTTCAAGTTGGGCCGATCTTCCAAGTCACGTGCCATCAGCAGATACAAAACTGCCTCGCATCTGTACATTCCACAGCTACTTGAAGTCGTGTGTTTTCAACGCGCGTGCCGCTCACCGCGCTTCTTTTCGCTTAACTCATTTCGTTTCTGCAGATGCGAGATACCCGGGGGGGAGGGGCCTGCCCGCCGTAGCCCGCCGCGGCGGGACGAAGGAGGGCGATATTCATTCCACAAAACCAAATGTGTGGCACTTATCCCCCGGTTCTCCCGTCCCTGGCCCTCGTCCGCATCCGAGCAGGGATGCGCGCCGTTTGCGTCCCGACACTTCGGGGCTGATCCTGCCTGCCCCGAGGGTAGTCGAGGGGAGCGAGTCCCCGAGTCGAGGGGCGATACCCAGGTTCAAAAGCAGCGGTGTGGAATTTTCTCTCCCTTTCCGTTCCTCACTCGCCACTCGCCACCAGCCACTCGCCACTGCCTTCATAACTCTTTTAGATTGCATACTTACGCACAGTGGGTGGTGGGGGAGTACCGCTCCATGCTCGTGAGACACACTCTCGTTTTGGGAGGACGCCGCAACTCGTGTATCATATGGCGTTTATGAGCGAAGCAGCCGCCAAGCCATCCGCGCATCCCCATCCCCAACGCAAGCTGGTACGCGTCAGCCCCCGGGGGTTCTGCGCCGGAGTGGTGCGCGCCGTGGAAATCGTCGAGCGTGCCCTCGAGATCTTCCGCCCGCCCGTCTACGTCCACCACGAAATCGTTCACAACCGCTACGTTGTGGACCAACTGCGTCTGCGCGGAGCTATTTTCGTCGAATCCGTGGAAGAGGTGCCGAACGAGGCGGTGCTCATCTTCAGCGCTCACGGCGTGCCTCCCGCCGTCCGCGACCAGGCGCGCGCCCGCGGCCTGCGCGTCATTGACGCCACCTGCCCGCTCGTCACCAAAGTTCATATGGAAGCGCTTCGCTTTGCCCGCGAGAACCGCACCATCATCCTCATCGGCCATCGCGACCATCAGGAAATCGTGGGCACTTCGGGCGAAGCGCCGGACCGCACACTCGTCGTAGGCAGCGTGGAAGAAGTGGACCAACTCCAGGTGGAAGACCCGGACCGGCTCGCGTTTCTCACGCAGACCACGCTCAGCCTTTACGACACGCAGGAAATCGTGGCCCGCCTCCGCCAGCGCTTTCCGAACATTCTGGGGCCCGCCTCAGACGACATCTGCTACGCCACTCAGAACCGGCAGGAAGCGGTCGAGCAGATCGGCAAGGAAGTGGATTTGATCCTCGTCGTCGGCTCGGCCAATAGCTCGAACTCCAACCGGTTGGTCGAAGTCTCCCAGCGCGGCGGCACTCAGGCGCGCCTCATTGAAGACGCGAACGATATCGATCCGGCCTGGCTCGATGGCGTGGGCAGCGTGGGATTGACCGCCGGCGCCTCGGCGCCCGAAATTCTGGTCCAGCAGGTGAGCGAGCGGCTGGCGAGCCTCGGATTCAGCGAGCAGAGCGATCTCGATTTCATCCGCGAGGATGTGCGCTTCACGCTCCCTCCGGAACTGGTTTCGATTGTACCCGCTACGGCCGCAGTCGGCCCGGCGGCTGACTAGGGGACGTCCCGTAATCGAATCCGGGGGGATAGGCCGGGCGCGGGACGTGCACAGCGAAAGGGCAGGTGCTTGGCGGTTAAAATCCACCGTGACCCGAAAAAGGTCGCGTTGATCGGCGTCCCCACGAGCGCAGGCTCACACGGGCCGGGCGCCGAGCGCGCACCCGCGGCACTGCGCGCGGCGGGCCTGGTGGCGCGGCTCGAGGCCGCCGGATTCGAAGTCGCAGACCACGGCGATACTCCCACCTTTCTCTACCAGCCGGACGAAGAACATCCCCGCGCGCGAAACACCGACGCCGTAGTGCAGGCCATGAGCGCGCTGCGAGTGAAGGCGGAGCTGGCGGTGAAGTCCGGTGCGCTCCTGCTGATCCTGGGCGGCGACTGCGCCATCACTCCGGGAACGATCGCTGGAGTGCGGCGCTACTACCGTGAGGTGGGCGTGTTCTGGATGGATCGCGACGCGGACCTGAACACTCCGACGACCACGCCCTCCGGCTGCGTCCACGGCATGACTGTGGCGCACCTGATCGGGCGCGGTGCCGCGGAGATTGTCCGGTTCTCCGCGGACATGCCGATGGTGCGCGAGCCCAATCTGGCGCTCTATGGAATCGAACGGCTGGACCCGCCCGAGGAGCAGGTGCTGCTCTCCACGCCGCTGCGCGCCTACTACGCTGCCGACATTCTGCGCCGCGGCCCCGCTGCGACGGCGCGCGAGGCGGTCGAGCGTATTCACTCGAAACAGGCGCCCTTCATCCTGCATTACGACGTGGATGTGATTTCCAGTCCGGATTTCACAGCCTGCGGTTTCCCGGCGGAAGGCTCCCTGAACGCATCACACATTCGCGAGGCGCTCGCGGAAGTGGTGGCCGCACCGCAACTGCTGGCCATCGAGATCTGCGAGTATTTTCCCGAACTCGATGCGGACGGCGCCGCTGCGCGGTTCCTGGTGGAGCTGTTCGCGGAGGCCCTCGCCGGGCGTTTGCGCGCGCTCACCGCGCCGAAACAAGAGGTCGAGGCGACGCCCTCTCCGGCAGAGGCTTCGACAGCGCCCGTGGCCGCACCGGAGGAACCCACGCCCGCGCCGCCGGCCACGGAAGAGATTGCGGCTGCGCCCGCGCAGACCGAACCGGCCGCCGCGGAAACTGTGGGTGCGCCTGCCGCCGATGCCGCGGCATCATCCGTCGGCGAATAATTCCTGCCACAAAAGATTTTTCCGTCTTCGTGCAGTTGCGCGTGTCGTATTCCGCGACGGGTTCAGGGCGCCGCGGGCTCGGTGGGACGCGCGCCGGCCATCACGCAATCGCGGCCCGCAGCCTTCGCGCGGTAGAGCGCCAGGTCGGCGATGTGCAGTAGTTGCTCGGAAGTTGTGCCGTGATCGGGGAAGCAGGCGATGCCGACGGAAAAGGTGACGTTGCCGAGAAACTGGCCGTTCAACGAGATTTCCAGGCGCTTGGAATCTTCGCGGAGGCGCTCGGCGCGCTGGATGGCAATCTCCAGCGACGATTCCGGCATGATGATCGTGAATTCCTCGCCGCCGTAACGGCACACGATATCGTCCTTGCGCATCCGCGATTGCAGGAAACTGCCGATGGAGCGCAGCGTGGCGTCGCCGGCCGCGTGGCCCAGCGTGTCGTTGAACCGTTTGAAGTGGTCGAGGTCGAGCATCAGCGCGGCGAGCGGGCGCTGTTTGCGGTCGGCGCGGCGCAGCTCGCGTTCCAGCGATTCCTCCATGTAACGCCGGTTGTAGAGGCCGGTGAGCGGGTCGCGGATGGATTGAATGTGCAGCGTCTCGCGCAGGCGAAGGCTGGCCAGCGCCAGGCCGAGGTGATCGGACACGGAGAGCGCCAGCCGGTTCTTCGCGTCGGTCATCACCGGACGGCCATCCGGTCCCGGCGGTCCCATCTCCAAGTGGAGGACGCCGATGGCTTCGCCCTGTGCCACCATGGGCACGCAGAGGTAGCCGTTGCGGATTCCGGGCCGGACGTGCGTGCAAATGGGCGACTTCGCGGGATCGTCCACGCGGTGGACGCGGCCGCTGCGCAGCGCCCAGCAGCTCTCCGGCGAAAACACGGGCTCCTGCGCGGTGAAACCTCCCCAGACCGCCATCACTTCGACCAGGTTCTTCGAGGCGTTGGTGACGAACAGCGCACCGCAGTCGTTGGGGAAAAGCAGCAGAGCGGACTTGGTGATGACGGCGCAGGCTTCCTCGGTAGTGAGGCAGGTCTGCAGCCGGTCGCCCATTTCGTTGAGCAGGAGCGTCTCTTTGTTGCGCACCTCGAGCTCGCGCACCCACTCGGTGAGCATTTCGTTGGCCTGCTGCAGCGCATTCTGCGCGCGCTGGCGGTCGCGGTCGGCTACATGGAGCGAGAGCGCGGTGCGCACGATGAGCCCGCAGAAAACTACAACGTTGGACAGGGCGAAAAGCAGCAGGCAGGTTTCAAAGGAATACAGCCCCAGATTTTTCCCGTGCCAGCAGAGATACCCGAGCAGGGACGGAATCAAGATGGCTGCGGGGATAAAGCGGCGCGCCATCACCCCTCCCGCGCTGTCCGAGTGAGTCACCTCGAGCAGACCGCCCTCGAATCTCTCCATCAGAAAACCGGCGGCCAGGAGCAGCAGGCCGAGGGAACTCGCCGGAGGCATCAGGACGATCGCGCCCACTTGGCCCGTGGCCGTGTCTTCATAACCGCCCGCCAACAGCGCGGCGAGAGCAATGGTGCCCGCGCCGAGGCACAGCAACTGGCTGCGCGCGACTCGCTTCGAGTTGCCGGGATCCACGACCAGCAGCGCGAGGCCTACGAGCGCGAAGCAAATCGCCGTGTTCGGCAGGACCCCGGCCAGCGCGGCTGGTTCCGCCGCGGCCCTGCCCGATTCGCGGAGCGCGCCGAGCACCCGCAATCCCGCGTACATGCTTACTCCAAACGCGGGCAGCAAGCGAGCTCCCGGACCCCAGCGGTGCCAGAAGTCGCCGGACGGCGGACGCAAAAACCACAGGGACACGCCGAGAAGCAGAAAGCAGACTGCCGATGCGGGGCCGACGGGTGCTGATCCGGGGAACAACGACTGGAGGGAGCGCGAGCCGGTGGCGAAGCCGGCCAGCGACACGACCGCTCCTGCGACAACGACTACGGCCGCAGAGTGCGCAGGCGCCTGGAGCACCGCCGCCAGCCGGTCCTTCATTTTGAGCAGCGCCCCGCAGGCTTGAGCCCGCCGCGAGCCGATTCACCCGCCCACTTTCGGCGGGGGCGCCGCGAAGGGAGAGCCGAAGCGGGGCGGCGACCCTCCAATCCTGTTGCACAGCATTATCCTGCGCGCGTCTGCAGTCAAGATGAGTTCTGCGCCGCCGTTGTTGCGCGAGCTAGAGCGATTCCAGGCGCATCAGGTCGGCAGGACGTTCGCGGCGGCGGACGATTCGAGCCGCCCTGCCGTCCACGAGGACCTCGGGCGGCTTCAAGCGGGAGTTGTAATTCGATCCCAGGCTGGCGGCGTAAGCGCCCGCATCCAGGACGGCGAGGAGCTCGCCCTCCGCCATCCTGGGAAGCTCGATGCCCCGGGTGAAGAAGTCGCCGGTTTCGCAGATCGGGCCGACGACGTCGATCTTCTCGCGAGGCCGGGCGGGGCGGAGCGCCACGGGCACGATTTCATGTTCCGCGCGATAGAGTGCAGGCCGCAGCAAATCATTCATGGCCGCGTCCACGATGAGGAATCGTTTTCTGTTGTTGGACTTCCGGAAGAGGACGCGAGTCAAGAGCACGCCCGCGGGGCCAACGATCGAGCGGCCGGGCTCGAGCAGCAGGTGAACGCCGAGACCACGCAGAGGTCGCGTGACTGCCCGCGCATAGGCGGTGAACTGCTTGCGAAAATCGTGGCGCGCGCCATCGTAGGGAATGGCCAAGCCGCCTCCCGCGTCCACGTAGTGGATCGGAAGTCCGGCGCGGCGCAGGCGTCGCACGAGAGCGGCAACGCGCTCGAGCGCGGCGCTGAACGAACGGACCTCGGCGATCTGCGATCCGATGTGCACGCTCACCCCCGCGACGCTGAGATTCGGGTGCCGCGCGGCATCCGCGTACAGCCGCTCGGCTTCCGGGATGGGCACGCCGAATTTGTGGTCGCGCAGTCCGGTGGAAATATAAGGATGCGTGTTCGCGGGCAGGTCGGGATTGACGCGAATGGCGATGCGCGCCCGGCGGCGGAGCCGCGCTGCCGTTTCCGCCAGCACACGGAGTTCGCTCGCGCTCTCGACGTTGAACAGAAGAATGTCCGAGCGGAGCGCAAGCACGATTTCGTCGCGCGATTTTCCGACGCCGGAGAAGACGACCTTGCCCGCCGATCGCGGTCTCGCGCGCAGCACGCGTTCGAGCTCGCCGCCGGAAACGACGTCAAACCCGTGGCCCGCGCGCGCCACCAGCCGCAGAATGGCGAGCGACGAGTTGGCTTTCACGGAGTAGCACAGCGTGTGGGGATGGCCTCGAAAAGCGGCGTCGAACGCACGCAGGCGCGCGCGAATTGCTGCCGCGGAATAAACGTAAACCGGGGTACCGGCGCGTGCAGCGACTTGCGGAAGTGACACGGCCTCGCAATAGAGAATTTTCTCCGCGCGGCGCGGCGATTTGCCTGGCGCGCCGCGATATCCGAAGGAAGGAGGACGAATCACCGCCGGAAAGTGTACCTCAGCGCCCCGAGGTCCAGACAAGCAGGAGTGCCGCGGCGCAGCGGACTCCTGCGGGCCAGCCCCGAAACGGACAGCTCGGAGCGGAGAAGACATGGCATGATTCGAGACACTCACTGTGCAAGGAATAGGCAGGAGTGCCTGCCCTACCTCGGGAGAAAAATGGAGATATCGCCATGGCAGAAATCAAAATACCGGACGAACTGAAGGCTGACGTGCCGCAGACGATGTGGGGCAAAGTCCTGAGCGCCACACCTATAGTGATGACCGTGGTGGCGACGATGCTCGCTGGGCTGGCCTCGAGCGAAATGACCAAGGCGCAGTACACCCGAGCACTGGCCGCGCAGCAGCAGTCCAAGACGGGCGACCAATGGGCATTCTTCCAGGCCAAGCGCCTGCGCAGCGCGCTCCAATTGAATACGCTCGATGTGCTGCAGAACACCACGGAAGTGCGCCGACTCGACGATGCAACGCTGGCCACCTTCGCGTTGCCGGCTCCGCCCGCCGCGGCGCCGCTCGACGCTCCCATCAAAACCGCGCTGGACGGCGTCGCCGCAGGCCGGCCGGACACGGAAGTCGCCGCGCTGATTGCGAAGTTGAACGACCAGACACTCGAAGCGGCGGCACGCGCGGCCCGAGAGCGCGCTGCCGCTTTCGATGCCGCGGAACAGCCCGTCAATAAGTCCGTCGAACAGCTCGAAGGCGACTCAACAGGCAAACCGAATCAGCGGGACGTCGTCGCGGCTCGATTGCGCTACACGGCGCAGCGCTACGACGCCGAAGCGCGGCTCAACCAAGCCATCGCCTACATTTATGAACTTCAGGTGCGGCGGAGCAACCTCACCGCGGAACGCCACGAACGGCGCAGCCAGCGGTTCTTCTTCGGGATGCTGGCGGCGCAGGCCGGCGTGATCATCGCGACTTTCGCGTTGGCCGCGAGGAAGCGGAACCTGCTGTGGTCGGTGGCCGCGGCGGCCGGCGCGGCGGCGGTGGGTTTTGCGATTTACGTGTATTTATTCATCTAGCGAGAGCCTGCGCATCCCTGGCGAAGCCGCGCTTGTGCTAGACTGCGGGCACGTGAGGGTCCTACAGGAGGGCAGACCGATGATCCGCTCCGCCGCTGTGCTCGCGCTCGGCATTCTTTTCCTTGCCACTGTAGCCGCTGCTCCGCCGCGCCCGCAATGCTGCCATGGCTGCGACATGTACACCTGCAATCCGGAGCAGTGCGGAAAAACCTGCAAGCTCGGTCCGAAGTGCAAGAGCTGCTGGAAGAAGGATTGCACCGCCCACCACTGAGCCATACTGCTTGGTCCTTGTGCGGGCCGGGAGGATTGCTCTACGTGCTTCCGTTGCGCGAAGGAAAGGCGTCTTACGCCGCGTCTTTGATTCCCCGGACCGTTCCGCGGGAACTCAATCGGTCCATCTGGGTTTTCTTATAAAAGGCCGCGAGATGAGCCGCTTCCAGGAATTCGCGCAGGGGAGCCAGTTGCAGTGCGTTTTAGGATACCCCAGTCCCTTTTCTACCGGCTGACCTTGGTTTGGACGCGAACCACCTTAGGACTTCGCAGTCCGGCACCAACTGGCAATCGCCAGCAAGAAAAACAGAGCTGCACCGTGAAAGAAACTCAAGTAGGAGATGCCATTCCCGCCGGGAACACCCAGGAAGGGCAGATTCACGTTAAGAACAGTGAGGAAACGAAAGATCAACGCAAGGGCTGTGCAGATCAAGCCCAGCCAATAACCGAGGGCGGAGAGTTGTTTTTCCATGTCTGTTCTCCCTGGCTAAGATTTTTTGGAGTTCGCCCAGTGTTGGCCTGTACGCTACTCTCGGCCAACCGGAACGTCAAGCGCGGGATCTCCCCTTGGACGGGCCGGGAGAATCGCTCCACAGGCGCACTCTGCGCGAAGGGAAGGCACTCTGCGAGGCTACCGCATAGCGTTCACCACCAGCGGTCACCGCGCGCGGCGACAAAATTCCGCCAGACATAGTCCCACGGCACGACGAACAGGAAGATCACGCTCATCAGGCAGGCAAAAGTTGTGTCCCCGGTGTCTGCGTCCATGGTGTGGTTCTGCCAGGCAGGCAGCGCCACCGCGAGAAGCCATGTGGACTTCCATGCTATTTCCCAGAACAGAAGCGGCAGCATTTTCAAGGGATAGCGTAGCCCTAGGACCGCCAGCAGCACTAGCGCGAGCAGCATGGAATTGACCACGCCATGCATCAGCTCCCAAGGCCTGTGATGAAGGAAGGCAGGAACCTTCTGCATTCCCATGCCGACGGCAATCAAGAGGTATCCGGCCCTCAGAAGATAAATTCGCCACAGCGGGATCTCCCGCGCCGGAATTTCGTTTCGGTCCCGCGTGCCCAAGGCTAATGCTGGCGATGAATCGGTTTTCATTGCGTATCTCCCAATCCGACTCGCATCGGCGGCGTCCGCTAAGTTAGCCGACATTCCCCATATGACCCCCCGCGCCGGGATTCTACCCCTGTAATTACTAGGTCTGGCAGGCACCGGCAGCGGTGAAAATGGCTTGGAAGCTATGGACGGGCTCCTCTAGAATCTAGCTCCTGCCTCTGCCCGCACTCAAAACCACACTGCGAGGTGTTTCGATGGATGAATGGCGGAAGTGCGCGATTCTCTTTGCGGCGACGATTCTGTGTGCGCGGAAAATGGCTGGGATAGAGCCCGCCAAACCCAACTTCACCAACCTGGCGAAAGAAAGCCCAGTGGGTCGGGAGGTCGCGACTTCCCAGAGCGGGACTTCTGAGGCGTCTGAAAGAAAACTTAACTTGAATTCGGGTGAGCGCGTCTTTTGGCTAAGTCTGCGGCTCTCATTCGACGTGAAGCGGACTGCTCAGGCGGAATGCTCGTCCACGGCAATGTCATTGCAGCCATTGTGCCGCTCTCGCCGCGGGAGTACACTTCCCGACCGAACGCAGGTCCACGGCCCCAACTGACAGGTTGCTGCCCAATCTCTTCGCGAGAATCCCTAGGCAAGGAAGGGGGAAGTAATGAAGAATCAAAGAAACTCTGCGCTACTCCTGCTGACTTTCGGTTACTCAATCTTCGCAGCCGGCGTTTCCGCGCAACTGCCGACCGTGATTCCTCGACAAGTGCTCTTTGGCAACGCGGAGAAGCTGTCCCCGAGTTTGTCGCCAAGCGGCAAGATGCTCGCCTACTTGGCGCCGGACAAGAATGGTGTGATGAACGTATGGGTGCGAACCATCGGCCAGTCCGACGATCATGTGGTGACCTCAGAAAAGCGGGATTTTTTCAACTACGAATGGCAGCAGGATAACCAGCACATTCTTTATCTGCAGGACAACAACGGAGACGAGAATTCTCATATCTACCAGAGGGACCTGAAAGGCACAAACACGCGCGACCTCACTCCATTTGCAGGAGTACAAGCCCGAGCAGTCGGCCAGCGCTTTACGGATCCGGATTTTCCCGACGAAATCCTGGTCGCGCTGAACATTCGGGATCGCCGACTCCACGACGTCTACCGCCTAAACCTGACCTCCGGCGCACTTCTACTGGATACGCAAAACCCAGGGGACGTTGCTTCGTGGACCGCGGACAATCATTTCCATGTGCGTGTCGCCCAAGTTTTCCTCCCCGACGGAGGCAACGAGATAAGGATCCGGGAGAACCCAACCGCCCCTTGGCAGAGTTTTCAGAAATGGAGTCCCGATGAGACCTTTGGCGGGGTGGCGGGGTTCACACCAGATGACCGGAGCGTCTGGCTTATTTCCAGTGTGGACGCCAATGCAGCTCGCCTCTTGGAAGTAGACATCAAGACAGGGAGCAGCAAGGTAGTGGCGGATGACAAGCAGTTCGACGTGGCCGGCATTCTTGTCCATCCGCGCAACCGGAATCTGGAAGCTGTGGCTTTCCTGCGTGCCCGGAGCGAGTGGGCCGTGATCGACAAGTCGGTGCAGGCGGATTTTGATGCGCTAAAGAAAGTCAGGGATGGGGACTTAGCTGTGGAAAGTCGCGACCTGCAGGATAAGGCCTGGCTTGTCTCCTATACGGTTGCCGATGGCCCCATCTACTACTACCTCTACGATCGAGACAGCAAGAAGGCAGTGCTGCTGTTCACCCATCGGCCCAAGCTGGAACAGTACCGACTCAGCAAGATGGAACCAATTTCCTTCAAAGCTCGCGACGGCATGACGATCTACGGTTACCTCACTCTGCCGGCGGGAGTGGAATCCAAAAACCTGCCGCTGGTCCTGGATGTTCACGGTGGCCCCTGGGGACGCGATGTGTGGGGCTGGAATCGTGAAGTACAGTGGCTTGCAAACCGCGGCTACGCCGTCTTGCAGATCAACTTCCGCGGCTCTACGGGCTATGGCAAAGATTACTTGAATGCCGGCAACCGGGAATGGGCCGGGAAGATGCACACCGATCTGCTGGATGGGAAAAACTGGGCGGTGCAGCAGGGATATGCCGATCCCAAACGTGTATGCATCTTTGGGGGAAGCTATGGTGGCTACGCTACGCTCGTGGGCGTCAGCTTTACACCCGGTGAGTTTGTCTGCGGGGTGGATGAGTTCGGTCCATCGAACCTCATCACGCTGATCCAAAGTATCCCGCCGTATTGGGTCCCTATCCGGTCCCTTTTCGATCGGCGTCTGGGAAACGTTGACAAAGAACCGGAGTTTTTGAAATCAAAGTCGCCTCTGTTCAAAGCAGATCAGATCCGAGTTCCGCTTTTCATAGCTCAAGGAGCGAACGATGCTCGCGTGAAACAAGCGGAAAGCGACCAGATTGTTGCGGCGGTACGGAAGAACGGAAAAGAAGTGGAGTACATCGTGTTTCCGGATGAAGGACATGGCTTTGCTCGAGCAGTGAACAACTTGAAGTTCTATGCGGCCGTAGAGCCGTTCCTCGCCAAATATCTCGGAGGGAGGAGTGAACCGGCTTCCGATGCCGAAAAATCGGACGATTTGCATCACTGAACAGTCTGATTTGGGCGGCATTCCAACGGCAGCGGGAGGATTGCATGGAGCCGGCACATCTGTCTCGCAGATCGTTTGTGAAAACCTCTCTTGCGGCCGCGGCCGGGACGCTGCTTCCGCATCTTGAATCGGTGGAGGCATCCGCGGCGCTCGGCCCCCGGCCGTCTCCCGCCGATTCCAGTCTCTCGTTCCGAACGCTGGCCGAAGCGTCTCAGCTCGTCCACAGCAGGAAAGTCTCGCCGGTCGAGCTGACCCAGGCGTGTCTCGTCCGCATCGAGGAGCTCAATCCGAAGCTGAACGCCTTCATCACCGTGACCGCCGAGTCGGCGCTGACGGAGGCACGGCAAGCGGAGGCGGAAATCCAGCGCGGCAATTGGCGCGGCCCGCTCCACGGAATCCCCATCGCGCTCAAGGATCTGGTGGACACGGCCGGTGTGCGCACGACCGCCGGCAGCGGTTTATTCAAGGACCGTATTCCCACCGAAGATGCCGAGGTTGTGCGCCGGCTGAAACTTGCCGGCGCCGTTTTCCTGGGCAAGCTGAACATGCACGAGTTCGCTTACGGCGGCAGCTCCGTAATCAGTTTCTTCGGTCCGGTGCACAACCCCTGGCAGCCCGCGCACAGCATCGGCGGTTCATCCTCCGGCTCCGCCGCGGCCGTCGCTGCCGGACTCTGCTACGGCGCAATTGGTTCCGATACGGGCGGGTCCATTCGCCAGCCCGCAGGCTACGGGGGAATCGTAGGGCTGAAACCCACGTATGGACGCGTGAGCACGCGCGGCGTGATTCCTCTGTCGTGGTACCTGGACCATCTTGGCCCCATGACGCGGACGGTCGAGGACGCGGCGCTGATGCTGCAAGCAATCGCGGGGTACGACCCGCTGAGCGCGGGCAGCCTCGATGCTCCTGTCCCGGACTTCTTTGCGAAGGGCACTGCGGGCACCGCATCTTTGCGGCTCGGAGTTCCTCGCGCGTACTTCTACGACGATCTGCATCCGGAGATCGGAGCGGCCTCGGAATCCGCGCTCACTGTGCTGAAAAAACTTACGGCCAGCCAGCGCGACGTCGCGCCGCTCGCCACCAACGCCTCCTATGCCTCGCTTTTGGATCCTACGCGTGTGGTCCTAATCGCGGAGGCCTACGCTTATCACCAGGAATTCGTAGCCAAGACGCCGGAGCTCTACCAGCCGGAGACGCTCAAGCGCATTCGGGCCGGAGCGGACGTGCCGACGCCGGCCTACATCCTGAGCCGGCTCCAGCTCGATTCCATGAGGCGGACAGTTCCACAGGCATTCGGCGACGTGGACCTGCTGATCACGCCCACTGCTCCTGTGCCACCGCCCACGATCGCTGATCTGCTGGGGGACATGAGCACGCTTCGCGCCAAAGAAATCGTCATGCTCCGCAATACGCGGCCATTCAATGCCCTTGGGCTCCCCACCATCTCGATACCCTGCGGCTTTACGAGCACGGGATTGCCAATCGGCATGCAGATTACGGGTCCCCCGGGAGGCGAAGCCACGGTCGTCCGGCTGGCTCAGGCGTACGAGCGTGAGACGGACTGGCACACCCGCCATCCGGCGTTTTAGCTTATTCGGTGCGACCTCCGGGTTGCTATCGAACGGCCCGCGGCCCGCGATTTCCCCTCACGCGCGAGAGGAACTCGTCTTGCGGGAGGACATTCCGCACATTACTCTTAGTGATATCGGCCCGGGTGGCGGAACAGGCAGACGCACGGGACTTAAAATCCTGTGTCCCGAAAGGGACGTGTGGGTTCGAATCCCACCCTGGGCACAAAAGCAGTGGCTAGTGACTGGTGGCGAGTGGCTAGCTAGGAAACTCCCCCAAACCGATCCTTCAATCGGTGCGCAAGCGTTCTCGTCGATGTATGAGTCTGCTGAGAATCTTCTGCTCATTACTCCCCAGCCGACATTGCCTTTTGCCCCTTCTGCGCGAAACCGACTGCGAGGAGGACGACGGAGATGGCGAATAGCGGGGCAATCGCGACGAGCTGAGGCACATGGCTTTGAAAGAAGCCGCTGGCCAAAGCGGAAAGGCCGTAGATGACAATGACGCTGGCTTGTAACATGGCGTGACTCGCGGCCGGCTTCGCGTCGGCGGGCCCAGCGCCGCGCTTCACCGCAGGCCGGGCGGGGTGGAGACGGCGGGTGAGGCCGGCGACCAGGCTCGTCATGGTTCCGGTGACGTAGGTGGTCGCGACGCCGGGGAGATTCAGGCGGCGGACGGCGGCGCTCTGAATCCCCATGGCCGCAGCCGAAAGCGCGATCAGAGTGTACAGAGCCGCGGAACTGCGTTCGCTGCCGCCCGGCGTGAGATGCCAACACAGCGTGAACGCGACGAGCATCAAAGCTTCCAGAAAAAGCGCCACGGTGACCGGACGGTCCCACTCGCCCCTGTTGCTGTCTCTCTCCACGATCAAGGCGCCGAACGCGACACCCAAACAGAAGCCGGCGAGTGCGACCACGTTGGCGAGGGCGGCGAGGCTGCGGCCTTCTCCGAGACTCAGGCCGAGCAGCACGGTGTTGCCGGTCATGTTGGCGGTGAAGACGTGGCCCAGACCCAGGAAGCCGATCGCGTCCACGCTTCCCGCGGCCCAGGCCAGCAGGAGCACGAGCGAATCCCTGTGGCCGCGGCTCAGTTTGGGAACCGACAGTGTACTCATGGCACGCTCCTGTTGTTTGATTCTGCGGTCATAGGTATTGCGGAGCCAATTCGGGCGTAGAATCCTGGCAAAGCTTCGGGATGTGCCCCGAGAGTGTCAAGAGCAAATGCGGGCGGGGCAGGGTAGCTGATGGCGGCGACCTCGAAGGAGAAGGCGAATATGAAATCGATGGCCAGATTCTTGGCTGCACTCCTGATTGCCGCGGTGTGGTTCGGCCTGGTGGCTCCCGCGCACGCGCAGCAGAGCCCGCCCGCCACGCCCGCGGCACAGGCCGCTGCTCCGGCGCCGCCCACCGCGCAGCAAGTGTTCGATCACTATGCGGAGGCGATCGGCGGGCGGGCGGCATGGGAAAAGCTGACCACACGCGTCCGGCGGGGAACGGTGAAGATCGAAGGCGTCGATGGGACCGGCACGATTCTGGTTTACGAGCGGGCGCCCAATCTACAGGTGTTCATCACGACGCTGGCGAACGGCTTCATCTATCGCGCCGGCTTCGACGGCAAAACGGCCTGGCAGCAGGACGTGGCGGGCAAAGTGAAGGAACTGGAAGGCACTCGGGCAGCGGACCGGCTTGCCCTCTCTAATTTTTATTCGGATATTAACCTGGCAAAGATTTTTCCCCACCCCAAGATGGTGGGGCAGAAGACGGCGGACGGCCGGCTGGCGTACGTGGTGGAGGCTGCTGTGCCGGGAGGAAACCCGCGGCTGCTCTATTTTGACGCGGAGAGCTGGCTGCTGTTCCGCGTCGATACCTTCGAAAATCCGCTCTCGCCCACCCCTACGACGATCAATCGTCACGACGATTTCCGGGACGTGGACGGCATAAAGTACCCGTTCAAGAGCAGCGTGCAGGGACCGGGGATCAACGTGCAGTACCGGTTCACCGTGCTGCACCACAACGTGACAGTGACGGACGACGAAGTGGCGCGGCCGGCCTCGTCCTCGAATTAGTCCTGACTCAAGCAGCGCCGGGAAAGGGAGTACCCCGCCCGCCCGGCACGAAAAGTGCGCTGTTAAAAACGCCGGAAATCGTCTTGCTTCCGCCTGCGTCCAGTCTTATCCTACTGCCCGAAATTGAGTGCCCGGGATTTGCGCAAGGAGGCCCGCGGCGCTGCGCGTTCGACTGGGAGGAGGGCGCGTAGCGAGCGGGGAAGTGAATCCTTGTGCGCATGCCCAGCGGTGGTCCCTCCCTTCGACCGAAGAATTCCGCAAGACCGGATGATTGAATTCGCAAGAGCAAGGCTGCCCGCGGCGCATCCAGCGAGTGAATGCGCGCGGACAGGGAACGGGACGGGCATAAGGCAGCGTTCCGGAGCCTGAGCAATTCATGTCAGCCGAGCATAGCGCCCCCATCATCGAGCCCGGGCATTCTTTCGCCACAGTAACCGACCGGATCAGCGCGATTGTATTGACGCGGAAGACCGGGCGCGGGTGGTGGCTTGGTTTCGGCCTTGCCTTTGCGTTGCTGATGCTCTTCAACCTCTCGATCACCTGGCTATTCGTCCTGGGCGTGGGGATCTGGGGCATCAACGTTCCCGTCGGATGGGGCTTCGCAATCATCAATTTCGTGTGGTGGGTGGGGATCGGGCACGCGGGAACGCTGATCAGCGCGATCCTGCTGCTGCTGAGGCAGAAGTGGCGGACGTCGATTAACCGGTTTGCGGAGGCAATGACGATCTTCGCGGTGTGCTGCGCGGGGACGTTTCCCCTGCTGCATATGGGCCGGCCGTGGCTGGCGTACTGGCTGACGCCGTATCCGAACACGATGTACACCTGGCCGCAGTTCCGCAGCCCGCTGGTGTGGGACGTGTTCGCTGTGTCCACGTATGCGACGGTGTCGCTGCTGTTCTGGTTCGTGGGGATGGTGCCGGACCTGGCCACGCTGCGGGACCGCGCGAAGGACCGCATCAGCCAGGTGGTGTACGGGATCCTGGCCATGGGCTGGCGCGGGTCGGCGGTGCACTGGCACCGGTACGAGACGGCGTCGCTGCTGCTGGCGGGGCTGGCCACGCCGCTGGTGCTCTCCGTGCACACGGTGGTGAGCTTCGACTTCGCGATTGGGATCATTCCCGGCTGGCACACCACGATTTTCCCGCCGTATTTCGTCGCCGGGGCCATCTATTCGGGCTTCGCGATGGTGATGACGCTCGCCATCCCGCTGCGAAAGTTCTACAGGCTGGAGGATTTCGTCACCATGCGTCACCTGGACAATATGGCCAAGGTGATGCTGGCGACGGGATTGATCGTGGCCTACGGCTACATGATGGAGACGTTTTCGGCGTTTTATTCCGGCGATCTCTACGAGCGGTACATGGTGCTGAACCGGTGGACGGGCCCGTACTGGCCGTTCTACTGGTCGCTGATCGCGTGCAACATCGTGATCCCGCAAGTGCTGTGGTCGCGGAAGGCGCGGTCGAATGTGTCGCTGCTGTTCGTGATTTCGCTGGTGGTCAACACCGGGATGTGGCTCGAGCGTTTCATCATCGTGGTCACCAGCCTGCACCGCGACTTCCTGCCGTCGTCGTGGGGGATGTACTGGCCGACGAAGTGGGACATCTACACGTACGTGGGCACGCTGGGATTGTTCTTCACGCTGTTCTTCCTGTTCATCCGGTTCTTGCCGGTAATCGCGATATCGGAAATGCGCGGCCTGGTGCGGGAAGAAGGCGGAGAAAAGAAATGAACGGGCGGGGGGATTGGGAGTAGAGGAAATTCGATGGCGCAGATCTTCCATCCCAGCACGAACACAGTGGCGCGGGTCAGCATCTTTGGCGCGCTGTTTTCGCTGCTGGTGCTGAGCTTTGCGCTGTACGGGCTGAGCGCGTCGCCCTATTTCACCGACGTGAACCAGCCGAAGGACCAGCCCGTTCCGTTCAGCCACCGGCACCATGCAGGGGAACTGGGGATTGATTGCCGCTACTGCCACACGTCGGTGGAGGAATCGTCGTTTGCGGGCCTGCCGCCGACAAAAACGTGCATGACCTGCCATTCACAGATCTGGACGAACAGCTCGATGCTCGAGCCGGTGCGGACGAGCTATGCGAGCGGAAAATCGCTCGAATGGGTGCGCGTGAACGCGCTGCCGGACTTCGTGTACTTCAATCACAGCATTCACCTCCGGAAGGGTGTCGGCTGCACCACTTGCCACGGGCCGGTGGGCGAGATGCCGCTCACCTGGAAAGCCAATACCCTGCAGATGAGCTGGTGCCTGGAATGCCACCGGAATCCGGAGAAATACGTGCGGCGGCGCCAGGATGTGTTCAAGCCGCTCTACGAGCCGCCCGACAACCAGGAAGAGCTGGGCGCGAAGCTGGCGAAGGAATACAAGATTCCGAGCCCGGCGAACTGCGAGCACCTGAAGAAGTGCCAGATGATGACGAATTGCACGACGTGCCACCGGTAGGGCGGGGAACGAGACGGAATCGACTCGTGATGAAGGCGGGAAAGGAATCATGACGGAGAGCGACAACAACGGAAAAGGCAAGCGCGGCGTGAACGTGGACGCGCTGCGCGCGGCGCTTGCGTCGCGGGGCGGCCGGCGCTTCTGGCAGAGCCTGGACGAACTCGCGGAGACTCCGGACTACCGCGAATTCCTGGAGAAGGAGTTTCCGCACGACCCGGCGAAAGAAGAGGGAATCCCACGGCGCGACGTGCTGAAGCTGATGGCCGCGTCGACGGCGCTGGCGGGGCTCAGCGCGTGCACGAAGCTGCCCGAGGAAAAAATCGTGCCGTACGTGGTGGCGCCGGAAGAAATCGTTCCCGGCAAACCGCTGTTCTACGCCACGGCCATGCCGCACGGCGGCGCGGCCGCCGGGGTGCTGGTGGAAAGCCACATGGGGCGGCCGACGAAAATCGAAGGGAACACGATGCATCCCGGTAGCCTGGGCGCGACGGATGCGATCATGCAAGCTGCCATCCTGACGTTTTACGACCCGGATCGTTCGCCAGTGGTGATCCGCGAAGGGCGGGTGAGCACGTGGTCTGCGTTCACCACGTTCCTGAAGCCGCTGATGGAAGACCGCAAACGGCTTCGCGGGGCGGGAATGCGGCTGCTGACGGAATCGGTGATTTCACCGACGCTGGGCGCGCAGATCCGCGGGCTGCTGGCCATGTATCCCGAAGCGAAATGGCACCAGTGGGAGCCGGCAGGGCGGGACGCGGCGCGGGAGGGTGCGCGACTGGCGTTCGGGCGGTACGTGAACACCGTCTATCATTTCGATAAGGCGGATGTGATCGTCTCGCTCGACGCCGATTTCGTGCGCAGCGGGCCGGGCGCGGTGCGGTACGCGCGCGAGTTCATTTCGCGGCGGAAGATAGAAGGGCCGGGATCGACGATGAACCGGCTGTACGTGGTGGAAGCGACGCCGTCGAACACGGGCGCGATGTCCGACCACCGGTTGCCGCTGCGCGCCTCCGAGATCGAAAACTTTGCGCGCTCGCTGGCTGCCGCGGCGGGCGTGAAGGTGCCGGGAGCATCGCTGCCGGCCGGGGTGCCGGAGAAGTGGCTGCTGGCGCTGGTGAGCGATTTGCAGGCGCATCGGGGAACGAGCCTGGTGGTAGCCGGGGAATACCAGCCGGCGGCAGTGCACGCGCTGGCCCACGCCATCAACGCGGAACTGGGCAACGCAGGCCGAACGGTGGAGTACACGGACCCGATCGAAGCCGAGCCGGTGAACCAGCTCGAATCGTTCCGCGCGCTGGTGGAAGACATGCAGGACCCGAAGAAGGTGGACCTCCTGTTCATTATCGGGCCGAATCCTGTCTATTCCGCGCCGCCGGATTTTGAATTTCTGAAGTACCTGCTGCGAGTGCGCACGCGCGTGCACATGGGGATATACAACGACGAGACGGCGGAGCAGTGCCACTGGCACGTTCCGGAGACGCACTTCCTGGAATCGTGGAGCGACGCGCGCGCCTACGACGGCACGGTGACATTTATCCAGCCGCTCATCGCGCCGATCTACGAAGGGAAATCGCCGCACGAGCTGGTGGCGGAGATAGCGGGCGATCCCGGCAAGACGGCCCACGACCTGGTACGCGAATACTGGAAGGCGCAGCGCGGCGACAAGGATCCAAAGGCGTTTGAGGTGTACTGGCAGACCTCGCTGCACGACGGAATTGCCGCCGGCACCGCGCTGCCGGCGAAGCCCGCGCCGATCGCCGCCATGCTGGCTGCGAACCTGCCGGTTGCACCCGCCGCGGCTGCCTCTGGAGTGGAACTGACGTTTCGGCCTGACCCGACCATCTTCGATGGAAGGTATGCGAACAACGGCTGGCTGCAGGAATTGCCGAAGCCGTTTTCCACGCTGACCTGGGACAACGCGGCCATCATGAGCCCCGCGACGGCCAGCAAACTGCGCGTGACGAACGGCGACACGCTGAAACTAACGACACCCGGGCGGGATGCGGCAGTGACCGCACCGGCGTGGGTGCTGCCAGGGCATCCGGATGAATCTGTGACAGTGCATCTCGGCTACGGGCGGTGGCGCGCGGGGCGCGTGGGCAACGGGCAGGGATTCGACGCGGGGAAGGTGCGGATGTCGTCGGCGATGTGGGTGGCTCCAGGGATGCACTTTGACAAGACCGGCGACTCGTACCTGATGGCGGCCACGCAGTTCCACCATGTGATCGATAAAGAGGGGCACACGGTGGAGGAAGCGAGCGAGGCGGTGCACGAGCGGGAATTGGTGCGCGTGGCCACGCTCGAGGAATTCCAGAAGAACCCGCGATTCGCCCACGAGGGGGAGGACGAAAAGACGGCCGGGCTGACGCTCTACCCCGGATTCAAGTACGAAGGCTACTCCTGGGGGATGGCCGTGGACATGCACAACTGCGTGGGCTGCGGGGCGTGCGTGGTGGCCTGCCAGGCGGAGAACAACATCCCGGTAGTGGGGAAAACCGAAGTGCTGCGCGGGCGCGAGATGCACTGGATCCGAGTGGACACCTACTACCGCGACCAGGCTGCCGGCGACCTGAAGAATCCGGAGGTCTATTACCAGCCCGTGCTGTGCATGCATTGCGAGAACGCGCCGTGCGAGGGCGTTTGTCCCGTGGGAGCCACGGTGCACAGCACCGAAGGGCTGAACGAGATGGTGTACAACCGGTGCGTCGGCACGCGCTATTGCTCGAACAACTGCCCGTACAAGGTGAGGCGGTTCAATTTCTACCTGTTCGCGGACTGGACGACGCCCAGCCTCTACGGGGCGCGGAACCCGAACGTGACCGTGCGCAGCCGCGGGGTGATGGAGAAGTGCAGCTACTGCGTGCAACGCATCCAGGCGGCGAAGATCGAGGCGGAGAAGGACAATGACCGCGAGCTTCGCGACGGCGAGATCCTGACCGCGTGCCAGCAGGCATGCCCGACCGAGGCGCTCGTTTTCGGGAACATCAACGACCCGAAGAGCCGCGTGGCGCGGCTGAAGGCGCAGGAACGGAACTACGCGCTGCTCGACGATTTGAACACGCGGCCGCGCACGACGTATCTGGCGCGCGTGCGGAACCCGAATCCGGAGATGGAGGGGTAGGGAAGCGGTTATGAGCCGGCCAAAACTCTACGGGATGATGGCCGAATTCGATTCGCCGGATGCGCTGCTGGCCGCAGCGCACAAGGCCACGGCTGCGGGCTACAAGCGCATGGACGCGTTTTCGCCAATGCCCATCGAGGAACTGGCGGAGGCGGTGGGGTTTCATCACACCTCGCTGCCGCTGGTGGTGCTCTGCGGCGGAATTGTTGGTGGGATCGCCGGATTCTCACTGCAGTACTACGGAAGCGTCTTTACATTCTCGCAGAACGTGGCCGGAAAGCCGCTGAATAGCTGGCCGGCGTTTATCCCCATCACGTTCGAGCTGACGATTCTGTTCGCGGCGCTGACGTGCGTGTTCGGGATGCTGGCGATGAACGGGCTGCCCACGCCCTACCATCCGGTGTTCAATGTGCCGAATTTCGCGATGGCCTCGCGCGACCGGTTTTTCCTGTGCATCAAGGGCCGCGACCCGAAATTTGACACGAAGAGGACGCGCGATTTCATGGAGGGGCTGGGGGCCCTCGAGGTGACCGACGTTGGCACATAGGCGGCACAGATTCGCCGGGATCCCGGGCGGGTCGCGCATCGCCGCGGCTGCCGCGCTCCTGGTGTGCCTCTCGGGCTGCCGCCTGGATATGCACGAGCAGCCGCGCTACAACCCGCTGGCCAAGACCGACTTTTTCGGCGACGGGCGCTCGGCGCGGCCGGTGGTGCCGGGCACGGTGGCGCGCGGCCACCTGCGCCTGGACGAACATCTCTACACGGGAAAAGTGAACGGGCAGCTCGCCACCTCGTTTCCGTTTCCGATCACACGGCAGGACCTGGAGCGCGGGCGCGAGCGGTACAACATCTACTGCACACCGTGCCACGACCAGACGGGGAGCGGCCACGGGATGATCGTGCTGCGCGGGTTCCCGGCGCCGCACTCGTACCACATCCAGCGGCTTCGCGAAGCGCCGGTGGGCCACTTTTTCGACGTGATCACCAACGGGCTTGGGAATATGTACGGCTATGATTCGCGGGTGAATCCGGAAGACCGCTGGCGCATCACGGCGTACATCCGGACGTTGCAGTTGAGCCAGTCGGCCACGCTGGCGGATGTGCCCGCGGAGGAACGCGAACGGTTGGAGAAACTGCCGAAATGAGCATGAGCGACACACCCGACGTCCAACTGGAACGCGCGCAAAAGCCCGCGCTGGTGGTGGGCGTGGGGGCCGCGGTGTTGCTCGCGGCGATGGCGTTCTCGGACAGAGACCAGTTTTTCCGGTCCTACTTGTTCGGCTACGTGTTCTGGATGGCCTTCCCGCTGGGCTCGCTCGCGCTGCTGATGCTGCATCACCTGACGGGCGGCGGCTGGGGATTCGTGATCCGGCGGTTGTGCGAGGCGGGCACGCGGACGTTTGCCTTGATGGCAGTGTTGTTTCTCCCGCTGGTGGCTGGAATTTCGCGGCTGTACCCGTGGACCAAAGCCGGATGGGCCGAGGAAGCGGTGAAGCGCGCGCCCTTCAAAGCCACCTGGCTCTCACAGCCGTTTTTCCTGGGCCGCGCGGTGATTTATTTCGTGGTGTGGATCGGGCTGGGCTATTTGCTGAGCAAATGGTCGCTGGAAGAAGACGAGACGAGCGACGCTGGGATGCACAACCGTATGGAAGCGCTGAGCGCGCCCGGACTGATTCTGTACGGCCTGACGGCGACGTTTGCGGTCATCGACTGGGTGATGTCGATCGATCCGGACTGGATGTCCACGATGTACGGGCTGATTTTCGTGGTGGTCCACGTGTTCACTGCGATGGCGTTTCTGATTCTGATGGCCAGCCGATTTGCCGACCACGAGCCCCTGGCCGCGGTGGCCACGCCCTCGCGGTTCCACGATCTGGGAACGCTGCTGTTCGCATTCACGATGCTGTGGGCTTATCTTTCATTCTCGCAATTCCTGATCATCTGGGCGGGCAACCTGAAATCGGAGATCACCTGGTTCGTGCACCGCGGTCTGGGAGAGTGGTCGTGGCTCGCGGGGCTGCTGCTGCTGCTCCATTTCTTCGTGCCGTTCTTTATCCTGCTGAACCGGCCGATCAAACGCCGCAAGGATTTGATGGCGAAAGTGGCATTGGCATTGATCGTGGTGTCCGCACTCGATGTGTTCTGGATCATCACGCCGTCTTTTTCTACCTCGCCGACGATCCATCTGACGGATTTGCTGGCCGTGGCGGCGATCGGCGGGCTGTGGCTGTGGGCGTTTGCGAAGCAGGCTCAGGGGCGGCCGCTGGTGCCGCTGCACGATCCGCGAATGGAGGAAGCCGTTGAGCACGGAGCATAACCCGACCGGCGGAGCGACGCCGGGCTACGAGACTCGCGACGCGAATCCCGAGAGCCTGGTGAAGTTCGCCATCACGCTGGCGGTCACCGTGCTGGTGACCATGGCGGGGATGTGGTGGCTCATGGGCTATTACGGCCGCGTGCAGGACCTGGGAGCGGGCGCGACGCCGTTCGGTAAGCTGCACGAGAAGCAGCTTCCGCCGCTGCCGCGCATCCAGGTGGAGCCGGTGCACGAACTCGATGAAGTGCGCGATCAGCAGAGGCACGCGGCCGAGAGCTACGGCTGGGTGGACCGCGAGCACGGAATCGTGCACATCCCGATCACACAGGCGATGGATTTGATCCTCGCGCGCGGCGGACTGCCCGCGCGGCAGAGCGCGAACCTATCCGGCGCCCCCGTGTCCGCGGCGCCGGCGAAGGCGAAGCCTGCTCACGGAAAGAGCGCGCCATGAGGGAAGGGAATCGAGTGCGCACCCCAGGCAGAGCCGCGATGCTGGCTGCGCTGCTCACCGCTGCGCTCCTGGCTCCCGCGCCGGCGCGCGGCCAGGCGGACCCCCTGCCCGTCATGCAGAACCCTACGGGCACGCCCGAGGCCATGAAGCAGATTGGGATCGATCAGAAGCTCGACGCGCAAGTGCCCCTCGATCTCTCGTTCCGCAATGAGCAGGGGGAAGTCGTACCGCTGCGGCAGTATTTCGGCAAACGGCCCGTGGTGCTTGCGCTGGTCTATTACCAGTGCCCGATGCTGTGCACCTTCGTGCTGAACGGCGTGCTGAACAGCGCGAAGAACATGACGCTCGAGATAGGCAAAGACTTCGATGTGGTGACCGTCAGCATCGATCCCACGGAGACTCCCGCGCTCGCGGAAGCGAAGCACACCATGTACGCCGGGCTCTACGAACGGAAGGGCGCGATTGCGGGATGGCACTTCCTGACCGGGGAAGACGCGGCCATCCATCAGCTCGCGAACTCCGTGGGGTTCCGCTACGTATACGACAAAGCCTCGGCGCAGTACGGGCACGCCAGCGGGATTATGGTGCTGACGCCGCAGGGCCGCGTCTCGCGCTATTTTTACGGGATCACCTATATGCCGCGCGACCTGCGGCTCGCGCTGGTGGAAGCGTCGGGCGGAAAGGTCGGCACGCCCGTGGACCAGATCATTCTTACCTGCTATCGCTACGACCCGATGACCGGGAAGTACGGCCTGGTGATTTCGCGAGTGGTGCGGCTGGCCGGGATTGCCACGGTGCTGGCCATCGGCGGAATGGTGTTCGTGCTGCGGCGGAAAGAACATTACGAACTGCCGGAGGAGGAACGCGGCCGGAAGGGATGAGGTCCGGCGAACCGTTTCCATGCTGATGCTCGGTCCACATTCGGAACTGATTGCGGCGCTCCAGGCCTCGCCGGGAATTCCCATCTTCCCGCCGCGAGCCTCGACGGTGGCCGAGGGTGTGGACCAGCTCCATTATTTTCTGACCGTGCTGACGCTGTTTTTCACGTTCGTAATTTTCACCGTCATTTTCTATTACATGGTGCGTTACCGCCGGCGCTCGGAAGACGAGCAGCCGCCCGCCACCCGTACGCTTATGTCGCTCGAGATCACCTGGACGGTGATCCCGACGCTGATCTGCGTGCTGGTGTTCGGGTGGAGCGCGAGCCTCTACTTCCGCAACGCGAATCCGCCGAACGCTTCGATGGAAATCATCGTCATCGGAAAGCAATGGATGTGGCATATCCAGCATCCCGAGGGCATCCGCGAGATCAACGAGCTGCACGTGCCCGTGGGCGTTCCGGTGAAAATCACGATGACCTCGCAGGACGTGATCCACGACTTTTTTATCCCCGCGTTCCGGGTGAAGAAGGACGCGATGCCCGGCCGGTATTCGTCGATGTGGTTCCAGGCCACGAAGACGGGCACCTTCCACTTTTTCTGCGCGCAGTACTGCGGCCAGGGCCATGCCGCCATGATCGGTTGGGTGCACGTGATGACGCCCGACGACTATGCCGCATGGCTGGCCGGAACCACGCGCGGGGAGACCATGACGCAGGCGGGCGAGCGGCTCTTCCAGCAATACGGCTGCGTTACCTGCCACGTGGCGGACGGCAGCGGGCGCGGGCCCTCGCTGGTGGGGCAGTTCGGCAAGCCGCAGAAGCTGCGCGACGGGCAGACGCTCATTGTGGACGAGACGTTTCTGCGCCGCGCCATCACGCAGCCGAATTCCATGCCCGTGCCGAACTACGCGCCGGTGATGCCCAGCTTCCAGGGGCAATTGAATGAAGAACAGATTTTGCAGCTCATCGCGTACGTGAAGTCGCTTGGAGGGGAAGAAAGGAAGGCAAAGGGCCAATGAGCGCCGCGCTGGCCGAAGCGCCGCCCGAAACCCGCGTCCATTATCTGAACGCGGACTACGGGATCAAATCCTGGCTGCTGACCACGGACCACAAGCGGATCGCGCTGCTGTATCTGGCGTCGATCACGCTCATGTTCTTCGTGGGCGGGTTCATGGCCGTGCTCATGCGGATTCATTTGATCGAACCCGCGGGCGCGCTGGTGCATCCGGACACGTTCAACAAGCTGTTCACGATGCACGGCGTGTCTATGATTTTCTTTTTCCTGATTCCTTCGATTCCCGCGGTGCTGGGCAACTTCCTGGTGCCGCTGATGGTGGGCGCCAAGGATCTGGCCTTCCCGCGCATCAATCTTTTGAGCTGGTACGTCTTCATAGTGGGCGCGGCGCTGACGCTTACGGCCATCGTTTCGGGCGGCGTGGACACGGGCTGGACCTTCTACACGCCGTACAGCACCACGTACGCGAACTCGCAAGTGATGCTGACGGCGCTCGGAGTGTTTGTCTCCGGGTTTTCCTCCATCCTCACGGGACTCAACTTCATCGTCACCATCCACAAGATGCGCGCGCCGGGGCTCACCTGGTTCCGCATGCCGCTGTTCCTGTGGGCCATTTACGCCACCAGCATCATCCAGGTGCTGGGAACGCCGGTGGTGGCCATCGCCATCTTCCTGGTTGGCCTGGAGCGGCTGTTCCACGTGGGGATTTTCGATCCGGCGGTGGGCGGCGACCCGATTCTCTTCCAGCACCTGTTCTGGTTTTACTCGCACCCCGCCGTGTACATCATGATCCTGCCGGGAATGGGCGTGATCAGCGAGATCATCACCTGCTTCTCGCGGAAGAAAGTTTTTGGATATCACTTCGTTGCGTTTTCGAGCATGGCCATCGCCGTGATCAGCTTCCTGGTGTGGGGCCACCACATGTTCGTCACCGGGATGTCTGTGTACGCCGCGCTGATTTTCTCGGTGCTCAGCTTCCTGGTGGCCATCCCTTCGGCCATCAAAGTGTTCAACTGGACGGCCACGCTCTATCAGGGGTCAATCTCTTACCAGGCGCCGATGCTGTACGCGCTGGGCTTCATCGGCCTGTTCACCATGGGCGGGCTGACGGGGCTGTTCCTGGCCTCGCTGGCCACCGACGTGCACCTCAACGGCACGTACTTCATCGTCGCCCACTTTCACTACATCATGGTGGGGGGCGCGGTGATGGCCTATCTGGGCGGGATTCACTTCTGGTGGCCGAAGATTACCGGCCGGATGTATCCGGATACGTGGGCGCGGCTGGCGGCGGCCATCGTGTTCATCGGCTTCAATCTCACGTTCTTCCCGCAATTCATGCTGGGCTATCTGGGCATGCCGCGGCGGTACGCGACCTATCCGGCAGAGTTCCAGGTGCTGAACGTGATGTCGTCGGCGGGCGCGTCGATTCTGGGCCTCGGCTACCTGATCCCGCTCATCTACCTGGTGTGGTCCATCCGCTACGGGCCCATAGCGCCGGCGAACCCGTGGCGCGCGAAGGGGCTCGAATGGGAGACGTCTTCGCCGCCACCCACGCAGAATTTCGACGTGCCCCCTGTGGTCAGGGAGGGGGCTTACGCCTACGGCCCCCCGGGGTCCGAACTGGAGGGCGCGCATGACTGAAGCGAGCGCGGCTCACACGGCTGAGCATCCGCCCTACCTGGCGCATCATTTCACCGACATCGAGCAGCAGAACGAGTCGGGAACGCTGGGCATGTGGCTGTTCCTGCTGACCGAAATCATGTTCTTCGGCGGCCTGTTCGCGACGTATGCGGTCTACCGGCTCAAGTACTTCGAGGGCTTCCACGAAGGCAGCCACCATCTGAGCGTTCAGTTTGGGGCGCTGAACACCGCGGTGCTGATCGGCAGCAGCCTGACCATGGCGCTGGCGGTGCGTTCCGCCCAATTGGGCCGCCGGAAAGCTATCATTCTATTTCTGATTCTCACTATGGTTCTGGGCGTCCTGTTCATCGGAATCAAGCTGAATTTTGAATGGAGCGCCGACTACCACGAAGGCCTGATCCCCTGGATGGGGTTTCACGTCGAGGGCGCGAATGCGGCGGCGGTCCGCCTGTTTTTCTGCTTCTACTTCTTTATGACCGGACTGCACGCGCTGCACATGGTGATCGGATTGGGGATCATGTGCGTGCTGCTGCGCATGGCCGCGAAGGGACGGTTTGACTCCGGCTACTTCGCGCCCGTCGAAATCACCGGACTCTACTGGCACTTCGTGGACATCATATGGATTTTCCTGTTCCCGCTGCTGTACCTGATGGGAGGACGCTACTGATGTCCACCCACGTCGTCCCCGTGCGGGTTTACGTCACCGTCTTCGTGTGCCTGATGGTGCTGACGGCCACAACGGTGAGTGTGGCGTATGTCAACCTGGGAGCCTTCAATACGCTGGTGGCGCTCACCATTGCGGTCTCGAAGATGCTGCTCGTCGTGACGTTCTTCATGCACGTGCGGTACTCGAGCGCGCTCACCAAAGTGATGATCGCCGCCGGGGTCATCTGGCTGATGCTGCTAATGGCGTTCACTCTCGCGGATACGGGCACGCGAAACATTCCGCTGCAGCCGGAAGGCTGGGGCGAGGCCACGGTCGCGCCCTCTACCAATCGATAAACGCCGCCCGGGGCGGCCGCCTGCTAAAGGGGCACGACATGTCGTGCCCCTACGACCTTATGCTGCTCCGTTCATTTGCCTAAGTGTTTCTCCAGCGCGTTGAGCTGTTTCGCCCAGTAGGCTTTCATCTTCGCCGCGTCTTTGGCATTGGCCAGCTTGGACTGGTCCACGGCAACGGAGCTTTTCTTCGCGCCCTTCGGGTAGAACATGATCGCCACACGCGAAGGGCCGCTGCCCCAGGCCGCGCGAATCGATTTTGGCGGCGTCGCTTTGCTCACTTCGAGCGAATCGCCGCGAAGCCAGCGGTCCCGCTCCGCGGGATTGTTCCACGCGGCAAAAAGACGAGCGACCGCGATAATCGATTCTCCTCCTACGTTTTCGAGATTGCATGTGCGTGACCACATCGTATGAGTGCGCTTGGTAGACTCTTATAAGGAGGTGTAGCCTGTATGCGCATGCCAAGCACTCGACCCAGGCGATGAATGTGGACTCCTTGCTGCAAGACCTACGATTCGGATTTCGCATGCTGGTGAAGGCGCGCGGCTTCACTGCCGGGAGTGTCTTGACCCTCGCCCTGGGGATAGGCGGCGCGACAACGATGTTCAGCCTGTTCGAAGGCCCGATCCTGGCTCGCCCTCCCGTTCGCGATTTGGACCGCATCGCCAACGTCTGGGTCGTAAATCAGCACACGGGGACGGATGGCGCTCTTCTTTCCGTACCCAATTACCTCGACCTAAGAAAGCGCACTTCGGCATTCGAGGAACTTGCGGCGCTGGCAGGTGCGGACAAGGTGTTAACGGACGCGGGGGAATCGCGTCGGGTCGCGGCTCTCATGGTTTCTGCCAATTTCTTCCCCATGGTGGGCGCGCGTCCAAAGTTGGGCCGGGTATTTTCTCAAGATGAGGAGCAACCGGGCGCGCCGCACGTCGTAGTGATCAGCGAAAACCTGTGGGCCACGAGTTTCGGCGGAAGGCCAGACGTGCTCGGCGAGAGTATCCGGTTCAATGGCGATCCGTACACAGTCATTGGCGTGATGCCAAGGAACTTCTGGTTTCGGGATCCGGGAACCGAAGTGTGGATGCCGCTCACCCTTGACCCGTCAGCAAATCGAGCTGTGGGCGCGGTAATGGTAGTTGGCCGCATGAAGAAGGGCGTTTCTGGCGAGCAGGCAAATGCTGAAATGGCTGTCCTTGCGCACGGGTTGGAAATCCAATTCCCCTGGGCGAACCGGGATATGGGAATGCGCGCCGTAACTTACGAAAGTGAAATGACGAAGAGGACGGGCTTAGCCACTGCATTCGGTCTCGGCCCGTCCATCCTGGTTTTACTGATCGGGTGCGCAAACGTTTCGACTTTGCTTCTAGGTCGCGGATTCGCGCGTGAGACGGAGTTTGCGACGCGCGCCGCCCTGGGGGCGAGGCGCAGCCGAATCGTCCGGCAACTCCTCTCCGAATACCTGCTAATCGCTGTCGCGGGCGGTGTTTCAGGGATCCTGGCTGCGTACGGCGGCGTCGCTGTTTTGCGACGCGCCTTTCAATCGGTGCAGCCGCAATTGGCTGCAACGCTCAGCCTAAACGAACATGCACTTTCATTCGGCACGATAGCCGCACTTCTCGTTCCCGTGCTGTTTGGTTTGGTCCCTGCGATGCGCGTGTCGAAGGCCAACTTGAACGACGCGCTTCGGCAGACCTCGACGACAACCGGCGCTCAGGTCAGCCTCAAGCGGCTGCCTCTGGTCGTGCTTGAGATTGCCATGTCCATGACCTTGCTCATAGTTACCGCGTCGGCCGCCCGTACCATGTCCTTCCTTGAGCGGAGTGTGCCCCTTAGAATTGATAGCAACAAGGTGATATCGTTCACCATCACGCCCACTGCTCCTGGCTCGAGGTTAGATCGGTTGTCGGCTGAGTTGAGCACTGCGCCCGGAATCAGCGCAGTGGGAATCACTTCCGGTTTCCCTATGGTGGAATCCCGCAGTTACTTCCATCCCCTGTGGGTGAAACAAGAGGGGAAGAGTATCGAAACATACGCTGTGCAGTTGCACGTAGATCGCAGTTTCTTCAATGTGTTGAAACTCGCCACACTTCAAGGAGAGCTTGCCCCCGACAGCGAACTGGCCGGTGCGGTCGTCTCGGAAGCTTTTGCGCGGCGCTTCGGCGGCAATACACTTGGACTCCAAATTCGCAATGGCGATAGTCCTTCGGTCACGGTCAGTGCCGTCGTGACGGATTGGCTAGCTGATCCCCGTTCGGGTGAGTCAATTCCGACTGTCTATTTGCCGCTTTCGAAAGCGGATACCGCACGGCAACTTGTAGTGCGTGCCGAGGCTGGATCTGCGGTGATCCCGGTTCTGAAGCGCGCTGTTCGGGTTTGGGATTCCGAACAGCCAGTGGATGATTGCAAGACGGTAGCCCAATCCATCAAAGAGGAGTTCGCAGGCTCGGATCTCATGGTCCAGCTCATGGCCTCATTCACAATTCTCGCGCTTGTGTTGGCGTGTATCGGCGTGTATGGCGTAATGAACTACTCGGTTGCACGCCGGACGCGGGAGATGGGAATTCGTAGGGCCCTCGGGGCCACGCCGAACCGGGTCTTCGAGCTTGTCCTGAAGGAGTCAGCAGTTCTGATCGCCGTTGGCCTTGGCACTGGGTGGCTGCTGGGAGTAGGCGCAGGGGGCCTCATTGCGCATGAGTTCGTCGTCGCGCCTTCCAATCCTTTGACGGCGGTCGTGTGCTCGGCAACGATCCTAATCACCGGATTGGCCGCGAGCTACATCCCTGCACGGCGCGCGGCTCGCATAGATCCGATGGTCGCTTTGAGATTTGAGTGATTTTTCAGCAGCGTACGTAGCAGCGAAACGTCTCGTGCGGCAGCCTCTCCGTAGCACTCGCAGTGGAACCTGTCAGCCACCTTCCGACTTGAACAAAGGATCGATTGAATGCTAATAAGTTGAGAAATGAGGAGATATATGCAGGGAGGAAAAACAGACTCGGTATCGCCGTCTTTCTCCTGGGAGAGAGCCGACGTGCTGCGACAATGATCCGCGATGCATTCCTCTTTGCCAAGGCGATCGGCAACGAGGGTAATCCGGTTGAATTCCTAAACTGATCGACATCAGCTTCAATGATCCGACTAGATAGGGCGAGGCCCCGCCAGTCGAACAATGGTGATCCCGTGTCGGGGGGGGCTGCTGGCAACGGCCGACGGCGACATATGTTGTGTACGGCTCAGACGTTCTGGGCGGCGGTGCGATCACACCGGCGGTGACCGCTGCGTGCCGAGGATGGGTTTTTCCGCAACACATTTCTTCGGTGAGCCAAGCTGGTTTCCCCAATCGTTTCCAAGCCTTCATCGCGGCTGCCTGTCGACGCTGTGAGGTGCGCGAAGGTCCTGGGTTTCGTGTCAATGCGTGATGATCCGCCCAAGCCGCGGGACCTGAATCAGGCCCGCGGGATTGTCCGCCGTCGCGCTGCTATGGATTAGATTTCGAGTCATCAAGAGGGCGTCACTATCCGGAGGGGCGGACAATCTCGGCGTGACTCAGTCGTTCGTTATCCCGAGTTGGTCAAGGATGAACGCCTGATCGAAAGCAGTCTCCTGCAGGGCGTCGTAACGGCCCGAAGGACCGCGATGTCCAACTGTCATGTTTGTCGTGAGGATCAGCAGTCGCTTATCTCTGCGCAGCGTGCGTTGCCTGGCGACATATTTTGCAGCCTCCCAGTACATTACCTGCGAGTCATTCCATCCAGCCCTGACAAGCATTGCGGGGTATGTGGCGAGGCGCAGATTTTCATACGGCGCATACCGGATCATATACCGAAAGACATCTGGGTCCGTCGGATCGCCCCATTCCTCAAAATCGGTTGTCGTCAGCGGAAGCGTCTTGTCGAATTGCGTATTCATAATATCGACGAATGGTGCCTTGAGAATCGCAACGCGAAACAGCTCCGGTCGCATATTAACTACAACTGCCATCAAGAGGCCGCCGGCGCTGCTGCCTTCAATCACTACCTTGTTCCGATCCAGGAGAGGACAGGGGACCGGACCATCTTTGTGTGTCGCTGACCAGGAGCCAGTGAGGTGTTCAACGACGGCAATGAAATCCGTGAACGTGTTCATTTTATTCATCATCCGGCCCGCTTTGTGCCACTCCTTGCCGGAGTCCCCGCCGCCTCGTACATGAGCGTGCGCGCACACTATCGCTCGGTCCAGCAAGCTAAAGCGCGCCAGATCGAAGTTTACAGGCATAGGCATTCCGTATGCTCCATAAGCGCTTATGTACAAGGGAGCTCTGCGGTTCTTTGGGAGCGCTGCGCTGTATACCACTGATACCGGCACCTGAGTACCGTCCAGGCTTGTTGCATAAACTCGATCTACACGGTACCTCGACAAATCAACGTGACCGCCCACAGCTGTGCGTTTGAGTACCGTCGAAGTCTTTTGACGCACGTCGTGCTCAAAGATTGTGCGAGGGGTTACGAAAGACTCGTAGGCATACCGGAAGTGTGCTGACACAAACTCGTGATTATCAATGAGACCCGCTGTGTAATGGGAGAGGTCATGGCTGGTTAATCCACCTTCTGTCGCTCATGGGCGCGCCGTGTGTCGTCGAGCACTTCCAGCCGTTCCTGAATCAGTTCGAGGAATTCATGCCGTGCAACCTGCAAATGGTGGGCTTGGACGATGGCCCGGTCGATCTCCTCGATCAGGAGCTTGCGCCGGACCTCTTTCCGCAGAGCCGAATGATTCTGCTTCAGAAAACAGCCCCGGCCCGGCAGCGTTTCGATCACGCCCAGGCTTTCCAGTTCGGTATAAGCCTTGGCGACCGTGTTGCGGTTGACGCGAAGTTCCTCCGCCAGCGGACGGATGGATGGGAGCGCCTCGCCGGGCCGTAGCGCTCCCGACGCGGCGGCGGCCTTGATCTGATCCACCAACTGGAGATAGATGGGCATGCCGGACTTGAAATTGAGCTGAAGGATCATCGTGGCTCTCTGTCATATGACAGTATGACAGTTGGCCGCTCGTGTCAAGAAAAATGTTCCGGCTGGTCTTCAGCGGGAGCAATGTCAGCAGGGAACAGAAGCCAGAACAACCTTGGTCTGGCGCTGGATCCGGCGGGCTGTCGGGAGCGGGACCGCTCGCCACTCGTCCGTGCTTTTCCACTGTGCCGCAAAAGCAAACCGCGCGGATTTCCGTTCGGCCACCGGAGCGCGATACAATTTCTTTGTGACGCGCAACCGCTTGTTTGCCGCGCAGCCCGTCGGATTGAGGATTCCCCGCAATGCAGCCTCTCGCGACTGAACTCCGCATGCCCTCGCGGAAGGACGTGCAGGCGTTCGAGGACCGCATCTATCACTACCTGCGCTATTCGCTGGGGCGGAAGCGGGAAGGGGCGAGCCGGGAAAACATCTATCTCGCGCTCGCTTTCGCCATCAAACACGACCTGCTCGACCGCATGATCGAGACGGTGGAGCGTTACGAGCGCAACGACGCGAAGCGGATTTACTACCTCTCCATCGAATACCTGCTGGGGCGCTTTCTGCGCGACCACATGCGTAACCTGGGGACGTACGACACGGCGCGCCTGGCGGTCCGCGAATTCGGGTACGAACTGGACGAAATCCTGAACGTGGAGCCCGACGCCGGCCTGGGCACCGGCGGCCTGGGGCGGCTGGCTGCGTGTTTTCTGGATTCGCTGGCCACGCTGGGCATTCCCTGCTACGGCTACGGGATTCACTACGAATACGGAATGTTCCGGCAGGAAATCGGAAACGGCTACCAGCTCGAGCGGCCGGATAGCTGGCTTCGCGAAGGCATGCCCTGGCAGGTGGAGCGCATCCACCGTACCTGCTACGTGCCGCTCTACGGCGAAGTGATTGACGGCGTGGACCGCCACGGCCGCCGCAATCCCATGTGGCTCGACTGGAAACTGATCGCGGGCGTGCCCTTCGATTTTCCGGTGGCGGGCTATGGCGGGCGGACGGTGAACATTCTGCGGCTATTTTCGGCGCGCGGCTCGGAAGAATTCGACATGTCCATTTTCAACGCCGGCGATTACATCCGCGCCGTGGAGCAGAAGATCCGCGCCGAGACGATCACAAAGGTGCTCTATCCCTCGGACGCGGTGCAGGTGGGCCGCGAGCTGCGCCTGATCCAGGAGTATTTCCTGGTGTTCTGCGCCATCCGCGACATCTTGGGGCGCCACCAGCGGCAGCACACCACGTTTGAAAATTTGCCGGACAAGGTGGCCATCCAATTAAATGACACGCATCCGGCACTGGCCATCGCCGAGCTGATGCGCGTGCTCGTGGACCACCACGAAATGCCCTGGGACCGCGCCTGGGAGATCACCTACCGCGTGTTCGGTTACACGAACCACACGCTGATGCCGGAAGCGCTGGAGACCTGGCCCGTTTCCGTGCTGCAGGCCGTGCTGCCGCGCCACCTGCAGATCATCTACGACATCAACCAGAAATTTCTGGACGAGGTGGCGCTGCGGTTTCCCGGCGAGAGCGACCGCATCCGCCGCATGTCGCTCATCCAGGAGGGCGACGGGAAGCAGGTGCGCATGGCGCACCTGGCCATCGTGGGCAGCAAATCGATCAACGGGGTTTCCCGGCTGCACTCGGACCTGGTGCGCACGCACCTGGTGCCCGATTTTGCCGCCATGTACCCGGAGCGGTTCAACAACAAGACCAACGGGGTGAGCCATCGCCGCTGGCTGCTGTTTTCCAATCCGGAGCTGGCCGGGCTGATCACGCAAGCGATTGGAAACGCCTGGATCGCCGATCTTGGCAGCCTTCGCGCGCTGGAGAGCTACGCAGGCGACGACGCATTCCGGCGCGCGTTCCTCCGCGTCAAGCAGGCCAATAAAGACCGGCTGTCGGCGCTGATCAAGGAGACGCTCCAGGTGACCACGAATCCGGAGTCGCTGTTCGACGTGCAGGTGAAGCGCATCCACGAATACAAACGCCAACTGCTGAACGTTTTGCACATCATCCACCTGTACTTGCGCGCGGCGGAAGATCGCCGGGTGGACGCCGTGCCGCGCACATTTGTATTCTCCGGAAAAGCGGCGCCGGGCTATCAGATGGCGAAGCTGATCATCAAGCTGATCCACAACGTGGCCAACGTGGTGAACCGCGACCGGCGCGTGCGCGACCTTTTGCGCGTCGCCTTCCTGCCCGACTACCGGGTGACGCTGGCCGAACGCATCATGCCCGCCGCGGACCTGAGCGAGCAGATTTCCACCGCCGGCATGGAAGCGAGCGGCACCGGGAACATGAAGCTGGCCATGAACGGCGCGCTCACCATCGGCACGCTGGACGGCGCGAACATCGAAATTCTGGAAGAGGTCGGCGCGGAGAACATGTATATCTTCGGCCTGACCGCGGAGCAGATCGAAGGCTACCGCCGCGCGGGGAGCTACCATCCGCGCGAACTGTACGAGAAGGATGCGGGGATCCGCCGCGTGATGGACACGCTGGGCGGCAACCTCTTCTGCCCGTTCGAGCCCGGCCTGTTCCAGCCGTTGTTCCGTTCGCTGGTGGACGGCGCCGATCACTATTTTCACCTGGCGGATTTTTCGTCGTACGTCGCAGCGCAGGAGCGCGCCGCGAACGACTACACCGACCGGGCGGGCTGGGCGAGCAAAGCTATCCTCAATGTCGCGCGCATGGGGAAATTCACGAGCGACCGCACCGTCTCGCAATACGCCAAGGAAATCTGGGGCGTCGAGCCGGTGATGGATTAGCCAGGCGGAAACAACCTCTTATATGTACCCCAGGCCGGCCAGGCGGTCGTGGAGGGTCTTTTCGGCTTCAGGGTCGGGGTCCGGCGTCTTTTTTTCCGCGCCGGCGACGAGCGACCGCCCCTGCATCGACGGCGGGATTTCATAGCCCGCGAGATCGAGCAGCGTCGGGGCGATGTCGAGCAGTTTCGCACCGGTGTATTCTCCGCGCAGAGGACAATTGGGCGCGGCCAGCAGAAACATCCCGAATTGCGCATGATTGCAGGCGTCCGGGCCCGTGTCGTTTTCCTGCACGTGCAGGCGGCCGTAGCCCACGCCTCCGATCGAACGCCAGGCCAGCGCTCCGAAATGGACCACGAGGTCGGGCGCGACGTTGCGAACGTGTTTGTAAATCTCTTCGGGTTTGAAGACCAGGGTGCCGAGGGGTTTTCCCTTGTTGTCCGGAAGGGCTTCGAATTTTGCTTTCAGCTCGTCGCGGAAGCGTTCGTACTCCGCCTGTGGAATCACGCCCTGCGGCTCGCGGCCCTGAACGTTGAGGAAGACGCGGGCATAGTAGCCGCCCTCGCTCCAGACTTTTGTCTTCGCCCAGTTCACTTTTAGTTTTGCGAGGGGGGTGACCTGCTTCGGGTACTCGTCGAGGACGAGCAAGCCCTCGCGCACCAGCCATTCGTTGACCACGAAGCCGCCATCGAGCCGCCGCGCGCCGTGGTCGCTCACCAGCAGCACGATGGTGTCGTTGTCCAACATCTCCAGCACTTCGCCCACCTGCGAATCGATCCACTGGTAATACTCCGGGATCACGTTCCGGAAGAGATTGCCGGGGACGTGCTGGAGGTGCTGCGTGTCGTAGCTGTCCCAGAAGCCGTGATGGACGCGGTCCATGCCGATGTCCACGTAATGGAAATAGTCCCACGGCCGGTTGCGCAGGAGCCATTTCACCGCGGTCCACTGTTTGCGGCTCATCTCGAAGATTGCGTTCTTCAGCCAGTCTTTTTTGTCGGTACGGAATCCCTCGACGTCCACTTCGTAGTGGCCGGTGAGCTCGTGGAGTTTCTGCTTGATTTCGGGCGGGTGCGTAAATTCATCCTTCGTGGTGTCCGGCGTGAGGAAGCAGCCGACGCTGATGCCGTTGATTTTGCGCGGCGGGTAGCCGGGCGGGACGCCGATGATGATGGATTTTTTCCCTTCGCTCGCCACCTGGTCCCACATGGCGAATGCGCTGATCGATTTGGAAGTGGCGAAGCCCAGGCCGCCGTAGGAATGGTCGGTGCGGTTGCGGAAGCCGTACACGCCGAGCGAACCGGGGTCCTGGCTCGTGGACATGCACATCCAGGCCGGAACGGTGATGGGCGGGATGACGCTTTCCAACCGGCCCCACACACCGGCTTCCATCAGCCGGCGGATATTGGCGAGCCGATCGTCGTTGAAAATGATTTCGGGGGCGCAGCAATCCAGTCCCAGGATGCAAATCTTCATCGTTTGGCTCCGGCCCGTGTGGGCGCGCCCCGCTTCAGGCGAGCAGCGATTTTCCTTCCATCGCGGGGTTCGGCGCAACGCCGAAGTGGGCGAGGATGGTGGGCGCGAGGTCGCGGATGTCGGCCCGGTCACGCACCGCAGCGCAGTTCATCAGCAGAATGCCGGGTACAGCGAGCGGATCGATGATGTGGTCGCCGCTCCAGCGGCGCAGATTGTCTTCGAAGACGGCGTGTGGCATGCCGCCCAGCGCCGTCTGCCAGGAGACGCGGAAGCCCGGCGCATAGTTCACGACGAGATCGGGCGCCTCGCCGGCATACGGGCCGGAATACAGCTCCTCGGCGCGCGAGACGCTGTGGATGGCCACGCACGAGGCGGCGGGATCGGCCAGGCCGGTCAGCCCACTGATGATTGCATTCCGCACGCGTTCCGCGTCGCCGTCTTCGCCCACGATGCCGTCGCGCTCGCGCCCGCGTTTGTTCAGGTAGATTCCGGAGAGGCCGAGCGCGTAGGCGCGCGTTCGCGCCCAATCCACATGCGCGAAGCCGTCGCCCAGCGCCTCGTCCGGTTTGCGGTCTCCGCCGAGCGCCAGCAGGCCCTGCTGCCACAGCCAGGTGTTGAGATGCACG
>Ga0187803_10000020_pt1 | contig 67678 bp, 54 predicted proteins | sample NC_wetland_sal_i_2_FD_132425 | JGI IMG/M metagenome (GOLD analysis project Ga0187803, IMG submission 132425) | Wetland sediment microbial communities from Neuse River Estuary, North Carolina, USA - Control_3 | ecosystem: Environmental > Aquatic > Freshwater > Wetlands > Sediment | place: USA...
CGAGGCAGCGGGCCGCCGCGTTCCAGCGATTTCTGGCCAACGTAGAGGCGCTTCCCGGAATTGAGTCGGCCGCATTCACGGAAATTGTTCCGCTCAGCCAGGACGATATGGACATGGGCTTCTTCGTCATCCAAGAGCAGCCACCGCTGCCTCTTGTCAAACACCTGTCGGCCGATTACCGCGACGTGACGCCGCAGTACTTCCGCACCATGGGGATTCCGCTGGTGCGGGGCCGGGCGTTCACGGACCACGATACGCTGGAGAATCCGCGGGTCGTGATCATTGACGAGACCCTGGCCAGGCGGTTTTTCCCGACGCAGGATCCGATCGGGATGCATCTGCAAATTCCGGAGGCGGGACGGCCTGCTCGCGAAATCGTAGGCGTGGTAGGCGCGGTCCACGACATCAGTCTCGAGCAACAGCCGCGGCCCACAATCTATTTCCCGTACCAGCAAAGCCCGGACCAGACGATGAGCCTGGTGGTGCGCACGGCCGCGCCCCCCGAGGCGATTTTGCCCGCAATCAAGAATGCCATCTGGGCGGTGGACCGAAACCAGCCGATTTTCAATGTGCGGCCGATGGACGAAATCATTTCCGAGGTCACTTCGGCGCATCGCGTGGCTTTGCTCGCGCTAGGCGCCTTCGCATTTCTCGCGCTCGCGCTGGCGGCGATCGGGATTTTTGGCGTCACATCGTACGTGGTCAGCCAGAAGACGTACGAAATCGGAATACGCCGGGCGCTGGGCGCCATGCCGGGCGACGTCATGCAGCTCGTTGTGAGCCAAGGACTAAAGCTCGCGCTGGGAGGAGTGGGGGCAGGGGTTGTGGCTTCGCTTGCGCTCACACGGCTCATGTCGGCGCTGCTCTTCGGGGTCAGCGCCGCGGACCCGGTCACATTCGCTGCCGTAGCCATGATGCTCACACTGGTCGCGCTGGCGGCCTGCTACGTTCCTGCGCGGCGCGCGATGCGGCTCGATCCGATGGTTGCGCTAAGGCACGAATGACGAAGTTCCGGGAGGCTGGAAATGTTCGCTGACTGGATGCACCGGCTGCGGGCTCTGTTCCGCCGACCAGCGGTCGAGATCGAAATGGAGGACGAGTTACGGTTCCATCTCGGGCGGCAGACGGAAAAATACGTCGCCGCCGGCATGCGGCGGGAGGAGGCCGAGCGACGAGCGCGGATCGAGCTCGGCGGGTTGGAAAAGGTGCGGGAGGAATGCCGCGACGCGCGCGGCACGCGGTTCGCGGAGAACCTGATGCAGGACGTGCGGTACGGTCTTCGCCAGCTCCGGCGTAATCCGGGGTTCACGGCCGTCGGCATCCTCACTCTGGCTCTCGGCATCGGCGCCAACGCGGCCATCTTCTCCCTGATGGACGCGGTGCTGCTGAGCAAACTGCCCGTCCGCAATCCCGATGAGCTGGTGGCCATTTCTGCGTTCGACGCCAAAGCTCGCGCCGTCGATGACTTCTCCTATCCCATGTACCTCGACCTGCGCGACAAGAACAGCGTCTTTTCCGGCGTAATCGCTCGCGGCGGCATGCAGCTCAACATGAGCTACCGCGGCGTCAACGAAAAGATCACCGGCGAGCTCGTCACCGGAAATTATTACGACGTGCTGGGCGTGCGGCCGTACGCCGGGCGGCTGTTCTCGCAACAGGACGACGTAACTCCGGGGGCGCATCCGGTCGTGGTGATCGGTTACGGATTCTGGCAGCGCCGATTTGGCAGCGACCCGGCCATTGTGGGCCAGACGATTCTGCTCAACGAGCACCCGATGACGGTGATCGGCATTGCTTCTCCGGAATTCTATGGCACCAGCCTGGGCAGCAATCTGGACGTGCGCGTTCCCATGGCCATGACTCTGGTCTTCAAACCCGTTCCCGCGAACCGGATGGAAAACCGCCACCACCAGTGGCTCGACGTTATGGCGCGGCGCAAACCCGGCGTCTCGCTCGCCCAGGCGCAGGCCGCGATGGACGTTCTCTACCGGCAAATTCGGGCCGGGGAAGAACTGCAGATGCGCGCCGACACCTCGGAGTACGAGCGGAAGCAGTTCCTAGCGCAGCGCATCCACCTTCTGCCCGGGGCGCAGGGACAGACCTACCTGCAGCGGGCCATGAGCGAGCCGCTCCTGCTCCTGTTCGCCGTAACGGCAATCGTGCTGCTGATCTTGTGCGCCAACCTCGCCAATCTCTCGCTTGCCCGCACCGCCGCTCGCGGCCAGGAGGTTGCTGTGAGGCTCGCGCTCGGCGCGGGCCGCGCGCGCCTGCTCCAGCAATGGCTCACGGAAAGCGTGCTGCTTTCTCTCGCCGGCGGGCTCGCCGGAGCGATGGTGGCTTGGTGGGGAAAAGCCGCGCTGGTCAGCTTTATTCCCCTTTCGAGCCGCCCGAACCTGGAATCGCCGCTGGGATGGCACGTATTCGGTTTCTTGCTGCTGGTGGCGGTGGTCGTGGGGGTGCTGCTTGGCATGGCGCCTGCGCTGCGCGCCTCGCGGTCTGCGCCGGACGAGGCGCTGCGCGCCGATTCGCGCACCGTCGCTCCGGGAGGCGCGCGCCTTCGCGGCGCGCTCATCCTTATTCAGGTGATGCTCTCCCTTCCGCTGCTCACCGGAGCTGGGCTGTTCCTCCAAAGCCTGCGCAATCTGGAGAGCATGGACACAGGCTTTCGAAAGCGGGACATCCTGCTGGCCAGCACAAATCCTTCACTGAACGGGTATTCACAGGAAAAAATCCAGAGCCTCTATTCCCGCCTGCTGGCGGAGGTTCGCGCGCTGCCCGGCGTGCGCTCGGCGGGTCTTACCACGAACCCGCCAATCTCCGGCGGCTGGGACCAGCTCGGCACCGTCGTGGAGGGTTATGCTCCACGCCAGGGCGAGGAAATGAGCATCGACTGGGCCGCCGTCACCCCGGAGTATTTTCGCAGCCTCGATATGCCTGTGCTCCTTGGCCGCGATTTCACGGAGCAGGACGGGCCGGGCGCTCCGAAGGTCGCCATCATCAACGAAACCATGGCCCACTACTTCTTCAAGGACGCGAATCCGCTGGGGCGGAAGATCGGGCTGGACAACGTGCCAGACACCGAAATCGTGGGCGTTGTGAAAGACGCGAAATACAGGGATGTGCGCGAAGAACCTCGCCGCCATATGTACATGCCCATCCGCCAGCAGGAGCGCCTGTTCGACCTGACCCTGGCCGCGCGCACCGCCGGGGACCCGCGCGCAGCGGTGGACATGGTTCGCGCCGCCACCAGCCGCGTGGACCCACACCTGCCTCTCTACAACATCACCACGCTCGAATCCCAGGTCGAGGATTCCCTCAACCAAGACCGCCTGGTCGCCTGGCTCTCCGGCCTGTTCGGCGCGCTCGCCACGCTCCTGTCCGCGGTGGGACTTTATGGAGTCGTCGCGTTTTCCGCGGGCCAGCGCACGCGCGAAATCGGCCTTCGCATCGCGCTCGGCGCGCATCCCCGCGACATCCTCAGTCTCGTCCTCCGCCAGATGGGCCTCTTCGCGGGAATCGGCATGGCCCTGGGAGGCGTCGCGGCCATTGGCCTGAGCCGCATCATCGGGAACATGCTGTTTGGAGTTCAACCCATGGAACTGCCGGTTTTGCTCGCCGCGGGAGGCCTGCTGGGCGGCGCCGCGGCTCTGGCCGCCTATCTCCCGGCCCGCCGGGCAACACGCGTGGACCCGGTGGAAGCGCTGCGGCACGAGTAGCGGCCTGTTGTTGGCTAGCGGATGCGGAGCCCGGTCAGTCGTGACGCGCGCCGCGCAGCACTTCTGCCGCGTGGGGCAACAACGCAGCGACGGCCTGGAGTGATTCGACCGCGCCGCGCGGGCTACCGGGAAGATTTACGATCAGGGTGCTTCCCCTCACTCCCGCGCTGCAACGTGACAGGGCCGCGCGCTCGTTTGTTTCGCTGCCGGCCTGCCGCATCAATTCCCCCAGCCCGGGTATGAGTTTGGAGCAAACGGCGGCAGTCGCTTCCGGGGTCGAATCGCGGGGGCCAATACCTGTGCCGCCCGCCGTGAGAATCACGTCCAGCTCGTCGCGGTCGGCGAGCGAGGCGAGCAACATACGCAGCGGCTCTTCATCGTCGGAGAGCACGTGGCGGGAAAGCACGCGCCAGCCATTCTCCGTGCAGAGGGCGGCGACCGCGGGGCCGGTGGCGTCGGCGCGTTCATTGCGAGCCACGCTATCGCTCACGGTGACGACGGCTACGCGCATCGTTAGCCTCGGAAGCGCAACGCGGAGGAATGCCTATGGGGCCGGTTCGGCGTCACGGGAGGCTTCGTCCTGCAGGCGCAGTCCTTCCATCAGCAGGCCCTGCGTCGAGCGCTGGATGGTTTCCTGCTCGCTTGATGCGTTGAAATCGATCTCGAAGGTGCCGTCGGTCCAGCTCATGATGGCGTAAACAGCCTGCTCGCCGGCGATGGGGCCGAACACGGCGTGCTTGCAGGCGCCGGCCGTAAACCACATCTCGCAGCGTTCGGCGCCGCGGCTGACCACCAGCTTGCAGTTCTTTTGCCCCATTTCGAGCGATTGGAGCAGGTCGATGATGCTCATCTCTTCGAGCCGCCCCTCGAGCACCCCGGGGCGCTTGGCTTTCTGCTGGAGTTTTTCGAGCTGCAGCCGGTCAATCACTTTTTTCGCGCGCCGCACCAGCTCCTTTACGTAGAAGGGCTTTTGGACGAAGTCTTCGACGCCCTCGACCAGCGGGCGCAACTTTTCCTCCAGGTCGGCCCGGCCGGCCAGGAAAATGAACGGCGTGTTCTTGGAGGCCTCGCGAATGCGGATTTTTTCGTAGAACTGCCGGCCGTCCACGCCCGGCAGTTTGTAATCGCAGATGATGAGATCGGGCGACTGCTCGACGACTTTGAGCAGCGCGTCCACTCCGTCGCCGGCGGTGAGCACTTCGGCGTGCGGTTCGAAACCTTTCACCATCAGCTCGCGCACGTGCGGATTGTCGTCAACCACCAAGACGCGGACGGCCTTCATCGCTCGCGCCTCCGCGCGGAGCTCCGGGGCGCGGCGCCGCGGCGGTAATCGCCGCGCTGGCCTCCGGTTTTTTCAACCAGGTAGATGCCGCGAATCTCCATGCTCCGGTCGAGCGCTTTTGCCATGTCGTAGACGGTAAGCGCGGCCACGGTGACGGCGGCGAGCGCTTCCATCTCCACCCCCGTTTGCGCGCTCGTCGAGGCCCGGGCTTCGATTTCGACCCCATTGTGGCGGAGGCGCGTGGTCACGTCAACGTGCGTCAGCGGCAGGGGATGGCAGAGGGGAATCAGTTCGCTGGTGCGTTTTGCCGCAGCGATTCCGGCGATCCGCGCAATTTCCAGCGGGTCGCCTTTGGGCACCACGCGCCGCCGGATGGCGGAAAGGGCCTCGCGCCCGATGCGCACAAATCCGCGCGCCCGCGCCGACCGTGCCGTCACCGGCTTTGCGGAGACGTCCACCATCTGCACCCCGCGACCGCGTGCGGCGGGACGGTAGTGCGAGAGATCGCGCTTCGATTTGCCGCTCGTGCGCTTCACGCTGTCTCGCCGATCCTTTCGAACGCCGCGCTCAAACGCGGTCTCGCCAGGGGAGAACGTCCACCCAATCGCCAGCCGCGAATTCTAGCTTTGTTTCCGGCACAACGAGAAAACAATCTGCGCTGGCCAGCGCGGCCACGTCGCCGCTGCCCTGCCACGAAAGTTCGGCAACGCGCACTTCGCCCTCTTCCCAGTTCAGCTTCGCGGGCAGGAAATGCGTGAGCGGCGCCTTGAGGCGAATGGGGTGCCGTGCCCGCGCTTTGACGAGCGCGAGCGGCCGCGGCGGCGCGCCGGACAGCACATCCACGAGCGGAATGCCAAACAGCTCGAACGTGACCATCGTCGAAACCGGATTCCCGGGAAGGCCGAGCACCGGTTTGCCGCGGCAGAGGCCAAACACAGCAGGCTTACCGGGGCGTATCGCCACGGAATCGAACCGGAACTCCGCGCCGAGGTCGCGCAGGACGGCTTCGACCAAATCGTATTTGCCCATCGACACGCCGCCGGAAAGCACGAGCGCGTCGCATTTCAATCCTTCTTCGATTCTTTCGCGCAGAGCGCCACGTTCGTCGGCAGCATTCCCCAGGGGCTCGGGCATACCGCCCGCCAACGCCACCTGCGCGGCCAGGGAAATGAAGTTACTGTTCCGGATCTGGAAAGGGCCGGGAAGTTGCTCGACCGGAACAATCTCGTCGCCAGTGGAGAGAATCCCGACGCGCGGCCGCGCAAACATGGGTAGCCAATCGTGCCCAAATTGCGCGGCGATGGAAACGTCCGCAATGCCCAGGCGCTGGCCGGTGGGCAGCACCTGCGCGCCCGCCTTGGCCTCGCTGCCACGCTGGACCACGTTCGCGCCCCGTTGCACGCTACGCTGCACCACCACCGCGGCGGCAGACAGCTCCGTATGCTCGATCATCACGACGGAATCAGCACCTGCAGGCACCGCGGCCCCGGTCATTATCTGCACGCACTCGCCGGCCTGGACGCTCCCGCTGAACCCAGCTCCCGCCCGGATCTCGCCGACGAGCTTCAGCGTCGCTGGAATGCTCACCACGTCAGCAGCGCGCACTGCGAACCCGTCGCGTGTGGAGCGGTCGAAGGGTGGCGCATCGCGGTCGGCGTGCAGCGGCTCCGCGAGTACGCGGCCCCTGGCTGCCTCGATGGCCACGCGTTCGTGCTTTCGCGGCGTTGCGTGAAAGCACTCGGCCGCCGCTTCTGCGACGATCCGGCGGGCTTCGGCGTAGGAAATCATGGAAGGCGACAGCTCAGAGCCAGGAGGCGAGTTTGGTTCCCGGCAGCAGGAAGGTGGCTTCCCGCTCCGGCCCGGTGGAAATCATCCCAATCTCGACTTCCAGCGTGTCCGAAATGAATTTCAGGTAATCGCGCGCGGCGGCAGGGAGCGCGGCGGGATCTTTCAGGCTGCTGGTGGACGCCATCCAGCCGGGGAGCGTGCGGTATTCCGGCGTGACCTTTTGGAGCATCTCGATGTCGGGCGGCATTTCGGTGAGCGGAGAGCCCTTGTAACGGTAGCCGGTGCACACCTGGATTTCCGGCTGCGCGTCGAACACGTCCAGCTTCGTAACCACCAGCGAATCGATTCCGTTGATCTGGATCGCGTACCGCAACATCATGGCGTCGAGCCAGCCGCAGCGCCGCGGCCGTCCCGTGACCGCGCCGAATTCCTGGCCGCGCTGGCGGAGCGCAGTTGCTTCAAGATCCGGCAATTCGGTGGGAAACGGCCCGCCGCCGACGCGCGTGGTGTAGGCCTTGGTAATGCCGGCCACTCCGGTGATGCTGTGCGGCGGCAGTCCGAGGCCGGTGCAGGCGCCGCCTGCCGTAGAGTTCGAGGAGGTGACGAAGGGATAGGTGCCGTGGTCGATGTCCAGCATGGTGCCCTGCGCTCCCTCGAGCAGCACACGCTTCCCTTGCGCGATGGAGCGGTTCAAGAGCGCTGCCGTGTCGGCCACAAACGGACGCAGGTGCTCGGCAAACTTTTCGTATTGCTCGACCAGTCCGGCAACCTCGAGCGGCTTGCCGAATGCGGCGCGGCAGATGGCGTCCTTCTCCGCGGCCAGTCGCTCGAGCTTTTCGCGGAAGCAGGCGGCGTTCATCAGGTCGCATACGCGAAGGCCGCGGCGCGACATTTTGTCCTCGTAAGCGGGACCGATGCCGCGCGACGTGGTGCCGATTTTGGAGGCGCCGCGCGCGGCCTCTGCGGCAATCTCCATCTGGCGGTGGTAGGGAAAAATGAGGTGCGCGCGATTGCTTAAAAAGAGCCGGCCGGTGGCATCAATGCCGGCTTTGCCCAGCGAATCCATCTCCGCGACGAGCGCGGCCGGGTCCACCACGACGCCGGCGCCGATTACCGCGATTTTCCCCGGCCGCAGAATCCCGCAAGGAATGAGCTGAAGGATGAAGCGGTGACCATTGAAGATCACCGTGTGGCCGGCATTGTGGCCGCCGCTGTACCGCGCCACGAGATCGAACGATTGGGCCAGGTAATCGACAACCTTGCCTTTGCCCTCGTCTCCCCACTGCGCTCCGACGATTACGACCGCGGCCATCCGTATGCTCTCCTCTATTCTCCAGCACTACTTGCTACCCGCTGTGCCCGCACACTCCCCTGCCCGGCTGGATTCGTAAACCGTACGTAAAACCGGAATTGCGGGTCAGGCAGGAAAACCTGTACATGCCATCCTACCCTTTGGTTTCTCTCGAGGCAATCTGCATTCTGTTCAGGACGGCGGAGCCAAAGTTATTGACTTAGGGTAACGCACTTGTTATATACCGAAGCGAAGACCGCCGCCGTGAATTTCCCTGTGCCCCCGGTTACGCCGCTCGACAAGCTGAAGCTTGCCGCAGCCTACCTATCACTCAAGAAAGCCCTTCGCAACTCGGCGCGCTACGGCGTGGGCTGGGGGCTATTCAGCGTCGCCATGGGCGTCATCTCGCGGCCGCAGACGTTGTCGGGCTATGTGTGGTTCGCGCTGGGCCTCTTGCTGCTGATGCAGGGCGTTTGGATCCTGGGGGCGCGCGCCATCGATCCGCGCATGTTGTTGTCAGAGGCATTTGTGCTGCTCACTTTGGGACTCTGGAACACCGCTGGAATCTACCTGACCGCACGAATGGGCGGAAGACCAATCCTGGGCGGGCATGCCTTTCTCTGGGGGATACTGCAGCTTCTTTCCGCCTTCCCAACTTACAAGAGTTACGCGGCCTACCAGCTCATTTGCCGGCACCTGGATGCCGCGCTCGTCGAGGAGCTGGAGGAGGTAACGCGAGGGCTCTGGAAGAGTAAGCCGGGAGGGATCTCCGATGTCGTGGTGTTAAAGAAGCCTGCCGTTCTCGGCTCAGGCGAGAGGCTGGTGGTCAAACTGATGCCTGAATACCTAGTCTTGCTTCACGACAAAGGCCGGGCGCTTCGCATTTCTGGCAAGAGCGAGGTGGTAGTCACGAGCGTCTTAAAAAAGCTGGCCTCGAGGTCACTAAAGTTTGCTTTCAGTTTTGACGGCGAGGAGTTCAAGACGGAGATCAAACCCGCTGACCTCGAGCGCCTGAAGACTTGGGTCCCTCTGGCTTTTCAAGGCGTCGGCCAGCTTCCGCTTGCCGAGGGCTGACCCTCGCGCCGGGAGCGATCAGACGTGCGAGGAGACGAACTTGGCCACGTCTTCCTTGGGCTGATTGCCGACGAGCTGGCCGACCACCTCGCCGCCCTTGAACAGGAGCAGCGTGGGTATGCCGCGGATGTTGTACTGCGACGGCGTCACGGGACTTTCGTCCACGTTCATCTTAACCACTTTGATTTTTCCCGCGTTTTCCTGCGCCACTTCCGCCACCGTGGGCCCCAACATGAGGCACGGACGGCACCATTCCGCCCAGAAATCGACCATCACGGGCTGCGACTTGCTCGCCTCGATCACGTCGGACTTGAAATTCGCGTCGTTCACGTGTTCCAGTGCATCTGCCATGTCGATCCGTACTCCTTTGCCGGATTTCTTTGAATTGTTCCTCTGTTAGATGCTACACCAAATCCTGCGTTGCGCGCTCCGGGGAAGGTGCGAATCGGTTCCCCCTCATCCCGCGCGTAGTGCACGCGCCCGTTCGTACACCTCCAGATATTTTTGCGCCGACACATCCCAGGAGAAGTTCTGGGCCATGGCGTTCTGCATCAGTTTGGCCCAGGCCGGCCGGTTGCGGTAGCACTGCAGGGCCCAGCGCAGCGTGTCCAGGAGCGCCGGCCCGGTCGGGTCCCAGAACTTGAAGCCGGTGCCGCGTCCAGTCTCCGGCTCAAAGGGCTCAACCGTGTCGTCCAGTCCGCCGGTCGCGCGCACCAGCGGAATGGTGCCGTAGTGCATGCTGTACATCTGGCTCAGCCCGCAGGGCTCGTAGCGCGACGGCATCAGGAAGAGGTCCGCGCCTGCTTTAATCTTATGCGCGAGCACATTGTCGAACCCGATGCGCACGCCCACGCGGTCCGGCCGGGCATCGGCCAGCATGCGGAAAAAGGCTTCGTAGCGATGGTCGCCCGAGCCGAGCGCCACCATGGCCACCTCTTCGTCCAGGAATTCGCGCGCCATATGCGCGATCAGGTCGAATCCCTTCTGCTCCACGAACCGCGACACGATGCCCACCACCATTCGCCCGTTGTTTTCTTCCGGCATCCGCAACTCGCGAAGCAGGTCGCGCTTGCAGATCGCTTTGTTGGCCGTATCGGCGGACGAGTAGTGCGTGGCGATCCAACGGTCGTTTTCGGGATTCCAGGTGGAGTAGTCCGCGCCGTTCAGGATACCCACCAGGCGCGATGAGCGCGCACGCGTTACCGCATCCAGCCCGTAGCCGAATTCCGGCGTCTGGATTTCCTCCGCGTACTTCCGGCTCACCGCGGTCAGGTAGTCGCTGAACAGCAGCCCGCCTTTCAGGAAGTTCACGTCGCCCCAGAATTCCAGCGCGTCGATGTGGAACAGGTGCCCGGGCAGGCCGATGCGCCACATCACGTCGCGGCCGAAGCGCCCCTGGTAGGCCATGTTGTGCACGGTGAATACGATGGGCACATGCGTGAAGGCCGGATCGTAGCCGTACACGCCCCGCAGCAGCACGGGAACGAGCGCGGTCTGCCAGTCATGGCAATGCAGCACGTCCGGCTGCCACACCTGCTTCGCAATCTCGATAACGGTGCGGCTGAACAGGGCGAAGCGCTCGGGATTGTCGCCGAACCCCCCGCCGAATTCGCCGTAGATGCCGTTGCGATCGAAGAATTCCGCGGCATCCACGAAAAAGTAGCGCACGCCGCGCAGCGGATCGCTTTCGCGGACCGCGGGAAAGTGCATGCGCGGCCCCACGGGAATCGTGAGGCTGGGCAGCACCACGCGCCGCGTGCCGATCCCGCGGTAAAGCGGAAGGACCACGGCCACGTCGTGCCCCATCGCGGAAAGCGCCCGAGGGAGCCCTTCGAGCACGTCGGCCAGCCCGCCCGTTTTTGCATAGGGCAGAGCTTCCGAGGCTGCAAATAAAATTCTCATCGCCGCAATCGAGCGGCATTCACGGTAAAGGTGGAACCCACAAGCGTCAAGCGCCTTCGAAACTTCTGCTGTGCGTCAAAGGGCGCGGGGGCTCCCGGAACTCGAGCGGTAAAGACCAGAGCCGCCTACTTCTCCTCCGCCCGGTCGACTTTCATTCCCGTCTGCGCCTCGGCGGCAGCCAGGATTTGCTGGTAGTTGTTCTTATCCAGGTGAAGGATGGCAAATTGCCCGGCTCCCGCGGTGTCCGCATATTGGATTGTCAGATAGTGCTTTTTCGATTTCGTGAAGAGGAGCGGCCAGGCGATCAGCAGGCCTTCCGCGTACCGTGGCCGCGACGTCCTCTCGTAGTGCAGCCCCTTGATTGCCGCGTTGGGGATGGTAAGTTCCGCGGCGCCATCCTTGTTGAGGAATTCGATGGTTTTCTTTGCGCCGTAGAAGCAGAGCGAGCCCTGCACGCTCTCGCCTTTCTTCTTCTCCCCCGGCTGGGCGCTCTTGAGATATTCGGCGTGATCGAACTTGGTTTGCGCCGACGCGGGAAATCCGAACGCCGCCGCAAACAGCATGGCGAGTACTGCCTTGCAAATCGTGGTGCGCGTGATTTGTATCATGATGGTTCCTCCCCTTTTTGAAATAAAGCTGGCCCGATGCCCGAACAGTCTTTCCCCCGGCACCCGGCTCTCTTCGAGCACCGGCGCCGTCCGCTAAAACGGCGGCGTCTGCAGCAGGAAGATCCCCAGCGAGACGGCTACTGCATCCGTCTCGATGAACACGACCTGCGAAGGACTCACCAGGTAGTAAGAAAACTGCTTTGTTCCCGTTGGAATCGTCGTGATCGAACCCGTGAATCGCGCCGTTCCACCGGAAATAGAGTTGCCGGTGGCCGCCACCGCGGATTGCGGCGAATTGCCCGAGTTGGTGTCCCAGACTCCGCTCAGATTTCCGGCGCCGTCCGCGAACTCCTGGCCGGTGATGTCCGACTCCGCGGTCCCCTTGGCATTAAAGGAAGCCAGATTGAGCGCATAGGGCCCGCTGAACGCCGCTGTGGATACGGGCCCGGCAGCCTGCGCATAGGCATAACCAGCGGTCACCAAGTGCTTGTCCACGCCGAGCACCAGCGCCGGATCGGTGCCTCCGGAAAGGTAGAGAACAAAGTTGGAAAGGCTTGAATTGTTGCCCGTCAGGGCGATGCTCACCCGCCCCGTCCCTGAAGAATCGATGGAATAGGTTCCCCCCACTGCCCCGCTGGAAGACGTTCCCGCCAGGTTCACATCTGAAGTGCCGTTCTCAATCATCCCTGCCGTGGGGGTGAAGCCGGCGACCACGGCCACGGGCGCAAAGGTCCCGGAGCCGAAGGGATTCGACCCCAGCGCAGTGAACACGTAGGGTCCTGAGAAGGCCTGCGGCTGCGATAGAGTGCCGGTGGCCGCACCCTGGCCGATAGCCACTCCGGACGTGTTCCCCAGTTGATTGTCGATTTCCAACACCTTGAGGTGAGTTGCGTCCGTGATATAGGCCGCCATCTCCAGCGCTGAAGAGTAGAATCCGAGAGACAAGGTGATCTGGACCCGCCCGAAGCTGTCCGGCGCTTGAATACTCCCTTGCATCTGGCCCGAGTTGATGGCTCCGCCGTCGTTGGAATCAACAACGCTTCCTGCCTGCAAAATGACGCCGGGGCTCGCGACGTTCATCACCCCGCCGATCGCAAACGGCAGATCGGGAATGCAAGGTTGGAGGCCGCAGCTACGGTTGTTGAAGTCCTGGCCGGAGAGGACGAAGGCATAGCCCCCCGCCAGGGTCGAGAGGCTGAACGTGGAGATGGTTTGAAGATCCAGAGTCCCGCTGGAAGAGCCGAACGAATCCTGTTCGGTGATTCGCGCGTGCTGCGTCGAGACCAGAACCACGCCGAGCGATTCCGTACCATGAACGCCGACGCGGAAATCATTCGTGACCAGCGTGATTGTTCCCCGGCCATCCGGTCCCAGGGAATAGCTCCCGCCGGTGATGGATTCCTGGACGGCGGTCCCGCCGGGCTCGACAAAATCCTGCTCTCCCGTGATGATCCCACCCATCCCGTCGGTCCGAAACACACCGGCTACGTTGTAAGGGCCTTTGGCGCACGAGCCGGACAATACAAACGTGTAGCTGCAGTTTGCGCACAGAAATGCAGCCGGCGCCGTGCCGCTGATGGTTATGACGATCGAAACCTTCTTGGATAGATCCGTTGTCGAGGCAGCGGTAACCGTTACTGTCCCGCCGGAGGGCGCGCCCTGTGGCGCGGTGTAACCGGTGCGCCCAGCGCTCGCTGTGTGCCCCGGTGAAAAGCTTCCACAACCGCTCGCACTTGCGCACTGGACGCTCCAGTCCACACCGGCGCTCAGGGCATCCTGTGCCACAACCGCCGCGAACTCTGCGGCTCCGCCGGTCGGAAGCGTCGGCGGGGGCGGCGGAGAAGCGAACGAGATGTCCACCGCGGGAGCCGCGGTGATTGTGACTGTTGCGGATGTGGAGAATTGGGAGTTTGCGGTCGCTACTGCTTTGATCGTAACCGTGCCCCCCGCAGGGACTGCGTCTGGTGCGGTGTACATTGTCTGTACCCCGCTCGCCGTATGACGGGGCAGGAACAACCCACACGCACCCGGGGATCCGCATGAAACCTTCCAATCAGCTCCTTCCGGCGAAGCGTTTTTGACTTCTTCCGTGACGTCAGCCGCGAGAGTGGCCGTCGTGCCTACAGACATGCTGGCCGGCGGCGGAGTCGTAAAAGAGATCGCGGTTACAATGTCAAAGCTGCAGCTACCCTCGAGATTGCAGCTGCCGATATGGGGGCCACTGGAGAGATTGCAGCCGCCCAGCACGAGGGCGAGCCCACCAATCAACAGTGCTAGGCGCATACCGGCGAATTTCGAGACTCGTTGTCGCAGTTCGTTTTCGCTTCTGCAGCCCATTTTCGATTGCACAGTTCCCCCCCGGCTCAACGTGTTGGTCGCCCGCGAAGTCAACCTAAGAGAATCGCCCACCGTGCCGCAAGCGACATGGAGCGAATGCCGCTGCGGAACGTCTGATGTCGTTGTTTGTCGTCCTTGGATTGTTGGAATTGAACGACTTAGCAATTGCGGCTAGAATCTCGCCACTGGCTTTCTGGGCTCACCCAGGATGAGCAACACCGCATCTCCACTCGGCCCCTCCGCACCCGGTCTGGGTACTGCGGACCGCCTCGATTCCTGGAAGGAAATTGCCGCCTACCTGAAGCGCGAAGTCCGCACCGCGCAACGCTGGGAAAAGAGTGAAGGGCTGCCGGTGCACCGGCACCAGCACGACAAACTGAGTACCGTCTACGCGTTTCGCTCGGAGCTCGATACTTGGTGGCGCGAACGGCAACAGGTGTTGGAAAAGGAGGTGGAGCCCGCCGAAGACGCCGCGCGCTCCACCGAGCCGGAGCAGGTGCCCGAAGCGGCAGCGCAGGCCTCCCCTCCCGCTTTGCCTTTTTCCGGCCGCCCGCGCCGCGTTGCAATCGTGCTTGCCATCGTGGCGGCGGTGGCGATATCCGTTGTGGCGGCCTACCGGTGGCGGATGTCGAGAGCAACGGCCCCGCTGGCCACTGCCAAGATCCGGCTGGTAGTGCTGCCATTCCGAAACTTGAGCGGCGATCCGGCGCAGGAAGTCTTCTGCGAAGGACTCACCGAAACGATGACTACCCAGCTCGGCCGGCTCGATCCGGATCATCTCGGCGTCATCGCCAGTACGACGGCCTCGATCGTCAAGAACAAGCCCGTAAGCGAGATCGGAACCGAACTGCAAGTGGACTACGTGCTGGAAGGCAGCGTCTTACGTTCAGGAAATCATGTCCAGGTGGAGGCCCAGCTCATCCAGGTGAGCGATCAGACCCATCGCTGGGCGGACACCTACAAGCGCGAAGTGGACGATATGTTTTCCGTGCAAAACGACGTCGCGCACTCCGTCGCCGCGGAAATCCGCCTCACGCTGACGCCCTCCGAACGGGCGCGGCTCTCCGAGGGCGTCAAGGTTTCTCCGGAGGCTTACGACGCGTACCTCCAGGGCCTAGTGAGTTGGAACAAAAGGACTCGGGAGTCCATCCAGAAAAGCATCGAGTATTTTCAAGTGGCGATTGGCAAGGATCCCGGATTTGCCCTGGCCTGGGCCGGCCTGGCCAATGGCTACTCCATTCTGGCTTCGGTACCCACCAGCGCCCTTCCGCCGCGCGAGGCCATGCCGAAGGCGAAAAAGGCCGCGGAGGAAGCCATCCGGCTCGATCCTACGCTCGCGGAAGGCCACGCCGCTCTTGCGCTGGTCCGCCAGAGTTACGACTGGGATTGGAACGGCGCAGAGGAGGAGTACCAGCGCGCGTTTGCCATCAACCCTTCCGATGCCACGGCTCGCCACTGGCATTCCCTGCTGCTGTTGGCACGGAATCGGCAACGTGAGGCGCTGGATGAAATCGAACTGGCACGCACGCTCGACCCGCTCTCGCCGGTCATCCCTTCGTCGCGCATCATGGCACTTTACTTCGCGCGGGATTACGACCGGGTGATCGAGGAAGCGGGCAAGGCGCTCGAGGTCGAGCCGAATGCCACTCTCGTTCGGTATCACCTGGCCGAGGCGCTCGTTCAAAGAGGCCGCTACGCGGAGGGCATCGCGCAATTGAAGACCGCGCTGAAGATCTCCGGGGGTGACCTGCTGTTCACCGCCGCCCTCGCACGCGCCTACGGAATCTCCGGGGATCACACTACGGCGCTGAAGCTGGTGGCAGAGCTGCAGTCAACCGCCAGGAGCCGGTTTGTCCCCGCTGTGTACTTCGCCGCCGCCTATGCGGGGTTAGGGGATGGAAGCCAGGCCATACATTGGCTGGAAACTGCGTACGACGAGCGAATCGACTATCTGATTTACCTGAACGTTGAGCCCACAGCAGATTCCCTTCGCCCGGACCCGCGGTTTCGCAGCCTGCTCGCACGAATTGGCCTCCTCTGAGCCGAACCACCGCGCGGACCCGCGACGCCGGGCAGCGCATGGATCAGTGCGCCGAGCGCGGAGAAAACATTACCTGCTACACTCCGGCGCTATGGGCCAGCGGCTGGGACAGCATTTTCTGGTGGACACGGCGTGGCGCGGGCGCGTGATCCATGCATTGGGCATCGAGGCCGGCGAGGCGTGGATCGAAATCGGCGCGGGGCGCGGGGAAATGACCGCGGAGATTGCCCGGCGCGCCGGCCGTGTGTTTGCCATTGAGAAGGATCCGCCACTGGCGCATCACCTGCGCCAGCTGATGGCGGAAGCGCCCAACCTTAAGCTGCTCCAGGCCGACGTCCTGAAGGTGGATCTCGCTGCGTTGATCAGCGAGGCGCAAGAGGCCGCCGGCGGCGCGCGCGTTTCCGTCTACGGCAGCCTGCCGTACTACATCACCTCGCCGATCCTCCACCGGCTGTTTCCACACGCGGCGCGGCTGGCCGGAATTCACGTGATCATTCAACGCGAAGTGGCGGAAAGGCTGGTGGCCCAGCCTGGAACGCGCGACTACGGTTATCTTTCCGTGGCCACACAGTTCTACACGCAGCCGGAAATCGCGCTGACTATTCCGCCAGGCGCGTTCCGGCCGCCGCCGCGGGTCACCTCGTCGCTGGTGCGCATGCGCGCCCCCGGAGCCGGGGCGCAGCTCGGCGTTGCGGACGCCCAGGAGTTTCTGGGTTTTGCGCAGGCATGCTTCGCGCAGAAAAGAAAAAAGCTGCTCAACAACCTGCAAGCGCTCGCCCCGCGCGCCCAGGCACTCGAATGGCTGGCTGCGGCGGCAGCGCCGCCCGGCGCGCGCGCCGAGCAGCTTACCCTCGAGCAACTCGCCTCCGTCTGGAAGGCCGCGGCTACTTCGGGGGCAACGTATCGCGCACGGCGATCAGCCGGTCGGGATGATTCGTGATGATTCCGTCCACCCCGATCGCGGCCAGTGCGCGCATTTGGGCGGCCTCGTTGATCGTCCAGGTGATCATCTTCAGCCCGCGCCGGTGCGCGTCGGCGATCAGTTCGGGTGTCACGCAATCGCCGCGCGGCCCGATCTGCCGCGCACCCACCCGGACAGCTTCCCTCACCATGTCTTCACCGCCGGTTTCGAAAAGCAGCCCGGTCATGAGCAGGCGGTCGAGCTGGTGGATGCGGTCCAGAACAGAAGCGTCGAAGCAGAGCACAACGGCGGCCTTCGATTCCTTCCGGCCCCGCAGCGCGCTGATTACGGCGCGCTCCACGCCGTAGCCCGCGCCACCTTTGATTTCCAGAAACAGGCTCAGGTCCGCCTGGCCCGCGTAGTCGAGCAATTCCTCGATCGTGGGCAGGCGCTCGCCGGCAAAATCCTTGGAGAACCACGTTCCGGCGTCGAGCTCGCGAAGCTCCTTGAACGTGTAGTTCTTCACCAATCCGTCGCCGGATGTGGTGCGATTGAGCGTGGTGTCGTGATGTATGACGAGCCGGCCGTCGCGCGAAAGGTGCAGATCCGTCTCGATGCACTCCGCCCCCATTTCCACGGCGCGGCGGAAGGCAGACATCGTGTTCTCGGGCGCGACGGCGGAGGCGCCGCGGTGTGCGATAACCCAGGGAAGGCGCATGCGGCGAATATCCTAGTGTGCTTCGCCGCCGGGGGGAAGGGGTAACGGCCGCGCCCGGCCCGCTATGATTGGGCGATGATCGCCCACACAAGTCGCGGGTACAAAGGGGCACTAGGGTTGTTTTTGCATAGAGAAGGTCGTTGTGGTATTGCGTTCTTTGTCCTCGAATACAACGTGAATCGACTTTCCATCCGGCGCGACTGACAGGTGCGAAATCGAAACCACTTTCCCGTTGCGCTTCGCGGTAACTTCTACTGAATTTTGGCTTACCCGCTTCACAGAGACCATGGTGTGGCCAGGGTCGTCCTCAACGGGATAATCGTTGCCATCGAACTTTGCGTCATACCTTTCACCCAGGGGAGTTTCCGCACTAAACCCGTCCGCCGTGCATTTGTAATTGATGATCGAACCGTTCCTGGATCGATTGGATTCGTAAGCGCGCCAGGAGCCGGAAATGGCGTGAGCGCCGGCAGGCCCTTTTTCGACTCGTCGGCTGCGAGTCTCAATCGTGACGGCCTCTGCTTCCGTCGTGTCTTTCACCACCTGGGTGAGCGTATTTCGGTCGGGAGAAACCGTATCGACTTCCGTAAACATTGTTTTCCCGGCTTTCTTGGCGATGAGTTCGACTCTCAGTGCGTCCATGATGCGTACGCTCACTGTGTCCCAATAGCTGGTCTCCGCAATCTTGTGGTCGCGCCCATCGGCCTTGATTTCCTTGTTCGCCATGCAATCGGAGCAGCGAAGCCTGCCTTTGGCCAGGAAATACACGGCCGGTTTCTGGGGGAGCTGCGTATTGTCCGAAATGACCAACCAAGTGCCGTCGAACGGGCTTTGCGCAAATGCCGCCGCCGGTGTCAAGAGCAACAGGACAAGGAGCGGCTTCATAAAGGGGCCTCGTTGAGTGCGACGATCTACATCTTATCGCCAAGATTTCGACAAATCTCGAGGCTTCGTTTCGGGGAAGAAAGGGAATGCTTGAGGACGGAGTCGATGCCTCTACCCGCAATGCGCCTGCTTTGCTATGCTGCAGGGCGCTCCGAAATGCCCAACCCGACTGAGAGCGCGGTTCTCGCCGCGGTGCGCGCCGCCGCCTCGCGCCGTCCCGGCGCGCCCGCGCTGGTCTCGCCCCGCGAAACGGTCAGCTACAGCGCACTCGAACGCCGCGCCGCCGCTATCGCGGCGCAGTTGGCGGGCGTGAACGGCGACGTTGTCGGTCTGCTGCATCCCAATTCTCCTTCGTTCGCGGCGGGCCTTCTCGGCGCTCTGTGGGCTGGAAAGACGGTGGCGGTCCTCCCCTGGGTCGCCCCCGCGCCGCTGCTCAAACTGATGGCTGCGGAGGCTGGATTCCGCGCCGTGCTAGCTGCTGAAGAACTTGCGCCCCGCGCTGCCGAGGCGGGACTCGAGCCAATCCTGGCGCCGCAGCCCAACGACGCCGGCCCCGCAGCACAGGAACCGCCGCCGAAGGCGCGTGCCCTCGAAGCTGCTGTGCTGCTCTACACCTCCGGCACCACGGGCCGTCCGAAGGCCGTTGCGCTTTCCGAATCGAATCTTCTGGCCAATGCGGAAGGCTGCCGCGTGGCCGGCGAATTCACTGGCGACGACGTGATGCTAGCCATCCTCCCCCTGTTTCACGCCTTCGGACTCACGGTCACCCTGCTGCTTCCGCTTACGCTGGGCGGAAAAGTGGTGGTCGAAGACCGGTTCGTTCCCCGCACCTCGCTGCAGTCAGTGGCCGCCCACCGCGTCACGGCGATGATTGGCGTGCCCAGCCAGTTTCGCCTGCTCGCCCGGGAAAAAGTGGATGTGGACGCAGCATCGCTGCGCCTGTGCATCGCCGGCGCGGAGCGCCTGGGCGATCAAACCGGCCGCGCGTTCGAGCAGCGCTTCAGCCGCCCGCTCCTCCAGGGGTACGGTGCAACAGAGGCTTCTCCGGTTGTATCGGTCAACTGGCCGCTTCAAAATCGCCCGGGAAGTGTGGGCCGGCCCCTGCCCAATGTCCGCGTGAGCATCCGCGAAGAGATGCAAGAACTAGCTCGCGGAGAGCACGGCGAGGTCTGCGTTGAAGGTCCCAGCGTGATGCTCGGCTACCACGGCCAGCCGGAAGCCACGGCGCGAAAGATACCCGGCGGCGTCCTGCGCACCGGCGATCGCGGCTGGCTCGATTCGGAAGGCTATCTGCATCTGGCCGGGCGCGCCGACGATCTGCTGAAAGTTGCGGGAGAGAAGGTCTATCCCGTGGAAATCGAACAGGTGCTGGAGCAGATTGAAGGCGTCGAGGAAGCCGCCGTGATCGGCGTGGACGACCCTACGCGAGGAATCACGCTGGCCGCGTTTGTGGCCGCGCGCCCCGGGACCACGCTGGACGCCGCCGCCGTGCGCGCGGCCTGCCGCGAGCGACTGGAAGCAGCAAAAGCCCCGCGTTCCCTGACCGTGGTCGAGCAACTCCCGCGCGGCGCGAGTGGGAAGGTGGATAAGAAAGCCCTGCTGGAACAGGGGAGCCGCACTTAGACGATTGTCCGCCTGATCCGTGTCTATCCCATTGATTCAATTCTGGTTATCTCATTTCGTTCGATTTCGCTTGACATGGATATCGCATATTGCTATAAGGACATAACAATTCGCTATTGAGGCAGCACGTGACACTCGGACAGAAAATTCGCTATCTCCGCCTGGTCGAAGGCCAGCTTCGCTCCCTCGAGCGGCCCATGACGCAGTCCGAAGTCGTCCGCGCCATCCGCAGCGAGCTCGACGAATCCATCAGCCAGGCCTATCTATCGCAGATCGAGAGTGGAGTGCGTCCTCATCTGACGCACCATACGCGCCAGTTGCTGGCGCGCTTCTTCAAGGTGCATCCCAGCCATCTGGTGGACGATCCCGAGGGCTACCACCCCGAGCTGCTTTCGCCATTGGGTGCGGGCGGATTCACCCTGGAAGCCTGGTTGCGGTCGGGCGCCGAGCAATTCCGCCGCGACACCGAGGTGCACGATGCGCTCGTCGCGCTCAGCGAATATCCGCTGGCCCGCCGCGCGCTGCTGCTGCTGCATTCCGTGATTGAAGTTCCGGGCCTGGTGGACCAGCTCCATCACACTCTGCGTCCTTCGCGCCCCATTGAGGGGCAGCGGAACGGCCACGCCGCAAGGCGCGAGGCGCGTTCCCGGAGGAAGCCGTCATGACGCTCGAACATTTCTTCCTGATCTGCTTCCTGGTTGGCTTTGTGCTGAGCCTGGTTTCGTTTTTGTTCGGCGCGATGCACCTGAACCTCCCGCATCTGCTCGGCGGGCATATGCAGGGCATTCCCGGCGCGGGCCACGGGGGGTTACACACACCCACAGGGCACGGAACCGGCTTCGGCAATGGCGCGGCGGCGGGCAAAAGCCTGGCCGGACGCGGTCGGGGCAGCGTGTCGCCGGTGAACTTCATGACCCTGTGCGCCTTCCTGGCGTGGTTCGGCGGCGTCGGCTATCTGGTGACGCGCTACTACGCGCTGGCTGCGGTGAGCGCCGTGGCCCTGGCCATCGGCGGAGGGATTGCGGGCTCGAGCATGGTGTTCCTGTTCATGGCCAAAGTGCTGCTGCCGCACGAATCGCAACTCGATCCCGCGGATTTCGAAATGGTGGGCACGCTGGCCACGATCACGCTTCCGATACGCTCCGGCGGAATTGGCGAGATCCAATTCACGCAGGAGGGCGCGCGGCGTTCTTCCTCGGCCCGCAGTGACGACGGCCAGGCACTCGAGAAGGGCGTGGAAGTCGTGGTGGCGCGCTACGAACGTGGCGTGGCCTACGTCCGCCGCTTCGAGGAGATGGTGAAGTGAAGAGTTTCAGGCTGAATGAAGTCCAGCCTTGAAAGGAGAGAGCATGGGAACGGCAATCGCTGTGTGGCTCGTCGCGGGGATCCTGATCCTCACCGTCCTGCTGCTGATTGTGGTGATCGCCGAAGCGTGAAGGCATTCGTGGATATTGTGGAGTAACGGATTTCAAGCTGCACTAAAACCAACGCCGAGAGGAGGGAGTATGGAAACGGCAATCACGGTCTGGGTCATTACGGGGCTCATGGTCCTCACCGTCCTGTTCCTTATGGTGGTGATGGCCAAGATGTTCCGCCGCGCGGGACCGAACGAAGCCATTGTGGTGTACGGCTTCCGCGGTACGCGCATCGTCAAGGGCGGTGGCACGATCATCTTCCCGATGGTCGAATCCTGCCGCGAACTTTCGCTCGAGTTGATGTCGTTCGACGTGGCGCCCCGTCAGGATATGTACACGAAGCAAGGTGTCGCGGTCACCGTCGAGGCGGTGGCGCAGATCAAAGTGCGAAGCGATCCGGAATCCATAACCACTGCGTCCGAGCAGTTCCTGACCAAAGAGCCGAGCGAGCGCGAAGGATTGATCCGCCTAGTGATGGAAGGCCACCTGCGCGGAATCATCGGCCAGCTCACCGTGGAGCAGATCGTGAAAGAGCCGGAAATGGTGAGCGAACGCATGCGCTCCACGTGCGCCGAAGACCTGAGCAAAATGGGGCTCGAGGTGATCTCCTTCACCATCAAGGACGTGAAGGACAAGAACGAATACATCATGAACATGGGCCGCCCGGACGTGGCCCGCATCAAGCGCGACGCGGAAGTAGCCGCCGCCGAAGCCGAACGCGACATCGCCATCAAGCGCGCCGAAGCACAGCGCGCCGCGGACATCGGCAAAGCCCAGGCCGACCAGGAGCGCGTGCTGGCCGAAACCCTCTCTCTCGCCAAACAATCCGAATCCCAGCGCGACCTGGAAATCAAGAAGGCCAACTACACCGAAGAGGTGAAGAAGCAGCAGGCGCGCGCCGACAAAGCGTACGAAATCGAAACCAACGTCATGCAGCAAAAGGTCGTGGCCGAGCAGGTCACCGTCCAGCAGGTCGAAAAAGAGCACCAGGTCAAGGTCCAGGAAGCGGAAATCAACCGCCGCGAAAAGGAACTGATCGCCCAGGTGCTCAAGGAAGCTGAAATCCAGCGCCAGAAAATCGAAACGCTGGCCGCTGCCGAGCGCCAGAAGCGGATTTCGGAAGCCGAAGGCCAGGCCAACGCGATTCGAGCGCAGGGCGAGGCCGAAGCCGAAATCATCTTCAAGAAGGGCGAAGCGGACGCCAAAGCTCTCAACGTCAAGGCCGAAGCCTACCAACAGTGGAGCCAGGCGGCTGTGGTGGATCGTCTCATCAGCGGGCTGCCTGAGGTTATGAAGGCCATCGCATCGCCCCTCCAGAACGTGGACCGCATCACCATCGTCTCCACGGGCAACGGCGATTCCGCCGGCGTCAACAAGCTCACCGGCGATATGGCCAAGATTGCCGCCCAGGCCCCCGCGCTCTTCGAGGCCCTTTCCGGCATGCAGATGTCGGAGCTGTTCTCCAAGCTGAAGCAGATTGGCGCCTCGGCGCCGCAACCGACTGCGGCACCGAATCCGGCGCCAAAGAGCGGGGACTAGCGATGCTGCGAGTCTCCACTTCCGAAAGGATGTTCCTCAGCCCGGTCCCGCTCCCGAGTCTTCGGGAAGGGGCCGGGCCGGGGGCCCAGCCATTTTTTCCGGACTCCGTGCCCGCCGCGCGGATTCCGCGCACCACGATTTCGAATGACTCGCAAGGAGGAAGACCATGGGACTGATGGAACGAGTAAGCACACTGGTTCGCGCCAATCTGAACGACCTGATTGACCGCGCCGAGGATCCGGAAAAGCTGCTGAAGCAAATCCTGCTGGATATGCAGAACCAGCTCCTGCAGGTCAAGACGCAGCTCGCCATTTCCGTGGCGGACCAGCACCTGCTGGAAAAGAAGCGCAAGGAGAACGAGGAAAAAATGGCGGAATGGATGCGCAAGGCCGAGCTCGCTGTGGACAAGAAGCACGACGACCTGGCGCGCGCCGCGCTCGAGCGCTACCAGAGCTGCGTCAACCTCGAGCAAGGCTTCGCGGAGCAGATCGAAGGCCACCGGGCGCAGGTGGAAGAGCTGAAGAAGGCCCTGCAAAGCCTGGAACAGAAGATCGGCGAGGCCAAGTCCCGCGCCGAAATGCTGGCCACGCGCCACCGCCGCGCGCGCGCCGCGGGCAAAGCCAACCGCGCGGGGCGCGCCATCCACGAGGGCGCGTCGTCACAGGCGTTCGACCGCATGCGCAGCAAAATCGTCCGCGAAGAAGCCATCGGCGACGCCGAGGGCGAGCTGCTTCGCGACGACCTGGATCTGCGCCTGGCCCAGCTGGGCCGCGAGGATGAAATCGAAAAGCTGCTGGCGGAAGTGAAGGCCCGCCGGCCCGCCGCCGCTCAGTGAGCGGAGGGCCCCTCGTGACGCGCATTGGGCGCGACGCGTCGTGGCGTTGGCCGTCCACGTCCCATCGCCGCAGGCGAGCAGGCTCGTAGCCGGCTCACCAAATCTTGCAAACGTTCTCGCGCACCATGGCGTCGTCCTTCTTGCATCCGAATGCCTTCGCAAACTCCGCCATATTGGAAACCGGCCCTCGCACGCGGAACCTCGGCAGCGGGTGCGGATCGGTGTTGGCCTGGAGCCGGGCAACTTCCGGCCTCTGGCTGCCCTGCCAGTCGCGCGCGAATCCCAGGAAGAAACGCTGCTCGGGAGTAAACCCGTTGGCGTCCTTCTCGCGGGGCTTCCCTGCTATGGATTTCTCGTAGGCAGCGAAGGCCAGGGTCACGCCGCCGAGGTCGGCGATGCTTTCGCCCTCAACGAGCTTTCCATTCATGTGCAGGTCGCCTTCGACCACGTAGCCGTCGAACTCTTTGGCGATGCACTCGCCCCGCTCCTTGAAATTTTTCAGGTCCTGCGGCGTCCACCAGTTCTTCAGGTTCCCCTTCAAGTCGAACTGAGCGCCCTGGTCGTCGAACCCGTGCGTGATTTCGTGGCCGATGACCGCGCCAATCCCGCCGTAGTTGTAGGCATCGTCCTGGTTCGGGTCGTAAAACGGCGGCTGGAGAATGCCTGCTGGAAACACGATTTCGTTGAGCTGCGGGTTGTAGTACGCGTCCACCGTTGGCGGGGTGATTCCCCACTCGGTGCGGTCCACCGGCTTTCCGATCTTGGCCAGATCGCGGGCGTGTTCGAACTCCTGCGCGCGAAACAGGTTGCCGGCGTAGCTCGCTCGATCGATCTGCAGTCTCGAATAATCCCGCCATTTGTCCGGATAGCCGATCTTGATCGTGATGGCGTCGAGCTTTTCGAGCGCCGCTTTCTGGGTTTCCGGCCCCATCCAGGAAAGCGTGGGGATGTCGGCGCGAAGGGCGGCGATGAGGTTGTGCACCAGCGCGAGCGAACGGGCTTTGGCCTCCGGCGGGAAGTACTTCTGCGCGTACACTTGTCCGAGCGCCTCGCCGAGGTTTTGGTCGGTGGCTACGGCACAGCGCTTCCACCTCGGCCGCAGTTCTTTCGCGCCCGTCAGGGTTCTTCCCTTGAAGTTGAAATTTTCCTGCACGAAAGGATCGGAAAGCGCGAACGCCATGCTGTCCAGCAGGTGCCAGCGCAGATAGATCTTCCACTCGTCGAGCGAAACAGTGGCCAGCATCGCGTTGAGCGCTTTGAAAAACTCCGGCTGGCCGATATTGATCTCCGTGAGCTGTGCGCTGCCGGCGGCGTGGAAGTATGCCTGCCAGGAAAGATTGGGAGTCAGCGCCTGCGCGTCCGCAATGGACATTTTGTGATAAACAGCCTCCGGGTCGCGCAGCTCCACGTTGGTCATGGAAGCTTTTGCCATTGAGGTCTCGATCACCAGGATCGCCTTGGCCTCCGCCGCGGCTTGTGGCGCAGGATCGCCCGCCAGCTCGAGCATTTTGGCGGCGTGCTCGACGTACTGGTCGCGGAGCTTTTTCGATTTCTCGTCCTCCCGCGTGTAGTAATCCCGGTCGGGAAGCCCCAGGCCGCCCTGGTTGGCTTCGCCGATGACGCGCGTGCTGTCTTTGAAATCCTGGTCCGAGCCGAAGGCAAACAGCGCACCCACGCCGCGCCCCTGCAACTTGGCGGCCCGCTCCACAAGGCTGGAAACGTCGTGCACCGCGGCGATGGCCGCGAACTCGCCGTCGAGCGGCCGCACGCCTTTGGCATCGATCGCGGCCGTGTCCATGCAGCTCGCGTAGAAATCGCCGACTTTCTGCTCGTTGGATCCCGCCGGCGCCTTTGCCTGCGCTGATGAGTCTAGAATCTCGTGAAGCTCCGCTTGGATGCTTTCGTAGAGAATTCCCGCGCTGCTCCAGGACGATCGATCCGCGGGGATGGGATGATTCTTTATCCACCCGCCGTTGGCGAATTGAAAGAAGTCGTCGCAGGGCTTGCAGGTACGGTCCAGGTTTGCAGGGTCAAACTCGTGCTGCCCGGTATCGGCTGCTGAAGGGCGCGCCATTCCGCCCGGCAAAGCCGCACTCGCCAGACTCAGAATCGCCAACGAAAGGACTGCCGTTGCGGGAAATCGCCGTAACTTCATCGCTCACCCCTCTGGAACTGCTCATTGGACGTTTATATGCCGGCTTCCGGTTTCGCGCAGCCCGCCGCTGTTCATTAGCCGGGCGGCAGCCCATCGGGCGGCGTGTCAGCGGGCTCGAGATTGATGGTGAAGGAGGGCATCTCGGCGCCCGTAACCTTCAGATCCTTTTCCCAGGATTTGTATCCGGATTTCTCGATTCTGAGCTTGTGGTCGCCGATGGAAAGCTGCAGGGTGGATGGCGTGTTGCCGACGAATTTCCCGTCCAGAATAATGTCGGCGCCCAGCGGGTTGGAGCTGACGGTGCATCCTGTCCCGGCCTGCGTCCCTGCTGGCATGGCGGCCGGCGGCACTGCCGCCGCGGGAGGCTGACCCGGGGCGGATAGCGGCGCGGCTACAGGCTGCTGATTCTGTGCGGCGGGCGCGGCTCCCGGTGCGGCATCGGCCGAGAGAAATCTGGCCCGATCCAATGCGAAATCCCCGTTGACGTATGCAGTGACTTCGGTCCCTTCGGGAATCGTCACGTCCTTTCCATGCATGAAGAGGAAAAGTGGCGCGACCGGGAAGAAAAGAATGCCCGTGGCGACCATTCCCGTGGTCATGGCGCCGACGTGGCCTCCACCCTGCGCCTGCCTCACCGCTCGCAAAGGAGCCCGTTCGCCATCGGCGAGACGCACCTTATCAATCATTATGTTCAACTTTCCCCCGCGGCCCAGGTGCCGCTTGTGCTGTGCTTCCGTCACCGTGGCCCAGGCGATCGCGCCCTGGGGAATCACCACCAGGTCCTTCACTCGCACTTCGTCGACCACTTTGAAGTCTATGGTTTGTCCCACCGTGGCGTTGGCAGAGGAAAGATCCGCAGTCAAGCGGAGCCGTACAGGCGTGCCATCCTCCAGCGAATAGGCCGGCGGCACAGGAAGTGTGGCCACCTCCGGCTTTGCGGCCGGCTGAGGCGCCGCTGCCGCCGTGGCATCCTGCCCAAACAATGGCGAAGGGCTCGAACATACCAGGAAGCACGCGACGGCAAACGTAAAAAGGTTGGCGATGGGGATCGAACCGGCCTTCATAACTCCCCCTTTTTTGATTTTTGTTGAGTATCACGCTTGACTCATCTCGTCAATTCAATTGCGCGTAAACAACTGGCGGATCGGCGCTCCCCGGTTCGCTCTGCTTTCTCGCCTCCCGGTTCCTCGCTACACTTAGCGCGCGCCGCTATAGGCGCAGTCAGAATGGCGCGGCAATCTCTGATCGAATTCGTGCAGGAGCTCGACCAGCGCGGTGATGCGCCTGCCTGGGCGCATCACCGCGGCTATCGCACCGAGCGCTGGAGCTACCGGCGCACGGCGCTCGTTGCTCGCCAGTTCGCGCGCGAGCTGGAGGACCGCGGAGTCCAGCGGGGCGAACGTGTGCTCCTGTGGGGAGAGAACTGCGCCGAATGGGTTGCGGCGTTTCTGGGTTGCATCCTCCGCGGCGCGGTGGCTGTGCCCATGGACCGCATCGCCGCGCCCGATTTTGCCTTTCGCGTGGCGCGCGAGACGCAGGCAAAAGTCATCGTCGCTGGCAGGGAGTTGGCGGGACGGCTGGCAGGCGGAGCAGCCGGCTCCTCCGCGCCCGTCCTGATTTTCGATGAGCTGGAGCAGGCGCTCTCACGGCATGGGGAGGTGTCCTACTCGCCGCCGGCGCTCGCCCGCACGGATTTGGCGCAGCTCGTTTTCACTTCCGGCACCACCGCGGAACCGAAAGGCGTGGCCATATCGCACGGCAACCTGCTCGCCAATCTCGAGCCGCTCGAAGCCGGGATTCTCCCCTATTTGAAGTATGAATGGCTTGTGCACCCGCTCCGCTTTCTCGACTTACTGCCACTCAGCCACATCTTCGGCCAATTCATGGGCATCTGGGTGCCTCCGCTGCTCGGCGGCACCGTGTTGTTTCACGACACGCTGAACCCGGCGGATGTGATCCGCGTGATCCATCGCGAGCGCGTCTCCGTGCTCATCGCCGTTCCTCGCATGCTCGAATCGCTCCGCACGCGCATTGAAACCACGGAAGAGGCGGCAGGCCGTGGCGAGCGATTTCGCAGGGATTTTGCCTGGGCCGCCCAGCAAGGCGGTGTGCATTTCGCGCGCCGCTGGTGGCGCTTCCGCCGCGTCCACAATGCGTTCGGCTGGAAGTTCTGGGCCTTCATTTCCGGTGGGGCCGCGCTGGATGAGGAAACGGAAGAATTCTGGCGGCGTCTCTCCTTCGTGGTCATCCAGGGCTACGGGCTCACGGAAACGACTTCGCTCATCAGCGTCAATCATCCCTTCCAGCGCTCGCAAGGTTCGATCGGCAAAGTTCTTCCCGGCCGCGAGCTGCGCCTTTCCGAAACTGGCGAAATCCTGGTGCGCGGCGACAGCGTGGCCGCGGGCTACTGGCAGGGCGGCGAGTTCCAGCCCGCCTCCGAGAGCGGATGGTTTCATACCGGCGACGTGGGCGCGCTCGACGCCGAGGGAAATCTCTACTTCAAGGGCCGGCAGAAAAACCTAATCGTCACCCCGGAAGGGATGAAGGTGCATCCCGAGGATCTGGAAGCGGCGCTTCGCGCGCAGCCGGAGGTGCGCGACGCGGTGGTCGTGGCGCTCCCGCGCGAAAAGAACGCCGAAGCCTGCGCCGTGCTCCTCCTCCACTCGACCGCGGCCGGCGCGAGAACCCCCGAGCAAGTCGCGAGCGATGTTGTCCGCCGCGTCAACGATTCGCTCGGCGCCCATCAGCGCATCCGCCATTGGCGCATTTGGCCGGACGAAGATTTTCCCCGCACGGGAACGCAAAAGCCGCGCACGAACCTCATCCTCGATCGCGTGCTCGCGCAGGAAAAGCCGGGCGCGGAGGCGCCGGGCCTCTCCGGGCCCCTCGCTGAACTGGTCGCCCGCGTCACCGGCCGCGCTCCCCAGGCCCTCGCCGCGGGCGCAACGCTCGACCGCGATTTGGGCCTCAATTCGCTCGAACGGGTCGAACTGATCTCCGCGATCGAGGACCGCTACCAGACGGAATTGAGCGAAACGAGCGTCAGTGAAGCCACCACCGTCGCCGACCTCAGCCATCTGCTCGAGCAAAAACCCGCCGCCGGGCGCGCCTACGTCTATCCCGCATGGACCCAACAGGCGTGGCAGCAAGCCATTCGCGTGGCCGTCCATTACTTGTTCGTATGGCCCGCCACGCACCTGCTGGCGCATCCACGAGTTCGCGGTCGCGAGCATCTGCGCGGCCTTCGAGGCCCGGTGCTGGTCATTTCGAATCACATCACGGAAATCGATATCGGATTGGTGCTCGCCGCGCTCCCGCCGCGGCTTCGCAATCGGCTGGCCGTGGCCATGATCGGCGAACGCCTTCGCGACATGCGCAACCCTCCCGCCGGCACGAGATTTTTCCGCGCCTGGCTCGACCGGCTCGAGTATTTTCTGATCGTCGCGCTGTTCAACGTGTTTCCGCTACCGCAACAGTCCGGCTACCGGGAGAGTTTTGCCTATGCCGGCGCTTCGGCCGATCGCGGGTACAGCGTTCTGGTGTTTCCCGAGGGCAGGCGCACGCCGGATGGAAAACTGTCCCCGTTCCGCGCGGGAATCGGCCTGCTCGCGAAACGCTTGAATCTTCCCGTGGTGCCCGTGCGCATCGACGGCCTTTACGAATTGCGCATCGCTGGGAAGCGCATGGCGCGCCCCGGCGCCATCCGGCTCAGCGTCGGCGCCCCGCTGCGGTTCGCGCCAGAAGACGCAGAGGAAACCATCGTCGTGCGTCTCCAGCAGGCCGTCGCCGGTCTTGAATGGCCTGAAAAATCAAATCTTCCGCAGTAAGAGCCTCTGTGCAGATTCCCATGACCGGGGGCTACTCCGTGCGTCGCAGTCCCCCGCTCCCGCGCCCTTCGCGAATGGGAGTATGATGGTGCCCCTTTAATCGGGCGAGAACCGCACCGTCGGAGACGCCGAGAGCAGCCCATGAAACCTCCAACCCTCCCCGACGAACCGCAGCGGCTGGAAGTCCTCGCCCAGTACGGCATCCTGGACACCGCTCCCGAGCAGGAACTCGACGACCTCGCTCGCCTCGCCACCTATATCGCCGCCACGCCCATGGCAGCGGTCACGTTGATTGACGCGGATCGCCAGTGGTTCAAGTCGAGAGTCGGCGTGGACGTGGAGCAAACGCCGCGGGACATGGCTTTCTGCGCCCACGCCATCGCGGGGCGCGACCTGCTGGTGGTGCCGGACGCGAGCGCGGACGCGCGTTTTGCCAACAATCCCTTTGTCACCGGCGCGGCGCACGTGCGCTTTTACGCGGGGATGCCGCTCGTCTCGGCGGAGGGCCATGCCCTGGGCACTCTCTGCGTCATGGACCGCGTGCCGCGGCAACTAACCGCCGACCAGCAGGAAGCGCTTCGCGTGCTCGGCCGGCAGGTGAATGTACAGCTCGACCTGCGCCGTCACATGCTGAAGCTGGTGCGCACGTACGGAGAGCTTGCCGGCACGCAGGAAAAACTCGCCGCGGTGCTGCGTTCCGCCACCACCGTCGCCATCCTGGCCACAAACCCGAAAGGCACCATCACCCTGTTCAACCCCGGCGCGGAACGCCTGCTGGGCTGGTCCGCCGACGAAGTGATTGGAAAAAAATCGCCGCTCAATTTTCTCCTTGCTAGCGAAGTCGAGGAGCGCGCCGCGGAACTCGGCCGCCGGCTGGGAAAGGAAATCCGCGGCCTCAGCTACTTTGCCGCGTTAGGACATGAGGGCATCCACGAGGAGCGCGAATGGACCCACGTGCGCAAAGACGGCAGCCACGTCCCTGCCAAACTCGCTGTAACTCCGCTGCACGACGCGAATAGTGAGATTTCGGGCTTTCTGGCCGTGTCCAAGGATATGACCGAGCGGAAGCGCTACGAGCGCGAACTGATCCGTGCGCGCGAAGCGGCCGAAGATGCCAGCCGCGCCAAAACCGAATTCCTCGCCAACATCAGCCACGAGATCCGCACCCCGCTCAATGCCATTCTGGGCATGACCGAGCTGGCGCTCGGCACCCAGCTCACTCCCGACCAGCGGGAATACGTCACCGCGGTGCAGGACGCGGGTCGCACTCTGCTCGCCCTGATGAACGACGTGCTCGACTTCTCGCGCATCGAGGCGCGCAAACTCGAGCTCTACACCATCAACTTCCCTCTTCGCGAAACTCTCGCGGACGTCCTGCGCACCTTCGGCCTGCGCGCCTATCAGAAGGGCCTGGAGCTGATCCTGCAAACCGGCCCCGACGTGCCGGAAATGGTCAGCGCGGACGTTGTGCGCCTGCGCCAGATCCTCACCAATCTCGTGGGCAACGCCATCAAATTCACCGAACGCGGCGAAATCACGCTCCGCGCATTCGTGGACATCTGTCGCGAGGATCACACCCTGATTCATTTCTCCGTGGCCGACTCCGGCATCGGCGTGCCGCCGGCAAAACTTGCCATTCTTTTCGATCCTTTTACGCAGGCCGACAGCTCCACGCACCGCAAATTCGGCGGCACCGGCCTGGGCCTCGCCATTTCCAAAGAGCTCGTCGAGGTTATGGGCGGTCAGATGTGGGTGGAGAGCGCGCCCGGCCGCGGCAGCACTTTCCACTTCACTCTGCCGGTCCGCGGCCGCCGCAGCGGCCTTCCCGCTCCCGTGGAGCAGGAAAAACTCGCCGGGCTTTCCGTGCTTATCGCGGACGACAACCGCACCCAGCGCGACACGCTGTCCGAACTCCTTGCGCGCCGCGACATGAAGACGGATTGCCAGCCCGGAGGGCGCGCCGCCGTCACCGCAATGGAGAACGCCGCGAAGCAGGGACGCAGCTATGACCTGATCCTGCTCGACGCACAGATGCCCGACCTCGACGGCTTCGCGGTCGCCGAGCGCCTCCGCGGCATTCCCCCGCCGCTCAAAGGGCATCGCTCCCCCATCCTTCTGATGACTGTTCCCGGAATGACGGAGACGGAAACACGCCGCGGCGCGCTCGGTATCGCCGTCTCCATCAGCAAACCAATACGCGAATCCGCGCTCTTCGACGCCATCCAGCAGGCTCTCCAGCCCCCGGGCACTGGCAGTGGGACGCACCGCATCGCTCTTCCACCTGCGCCGCCGCGCACTTCATCGCCGGGAGAGCGTTCGCTCCACATCCTGCTGATTGAAGACAACGCGGTGAATCAGGTGGTTACCCGGCGGTTGCTCGAGCGCGAGGGCCACACGGTTGTGGTGGCGGACAACGGGGTGCGCGGGCTGGAAGCCGTCGCTCGCGAATCCTTCGACGCCATCCTGATGGATGTGCAAATGCCCGGCCTCGACGGCATCGAAACCACGCGCGCTATTCGTTCCCGTGAGCGCGGCACCCACCACCGCACCCCCATCGTCGCATTCACGGCTCATGCACTGAAGGAAGATCGCGAACGCTGCATGGCCGCGGGCATGGATGCCTATCTCACCAAACCTGTCGACACCTCCACCATGCTCGAAGCTCTTGCGCGTGTCGCTGGTCCGGCGCCTGAACCGGCCGTGGCTCCCGCAGCGGCTGCAAGCACCGCAGCAGGCGCAAAGACTGGTGCGGCCTCGGCGCCCGAGCCGCCGCAGGTGGCCGCGCTGCGCCGCATCGTCGGCGGAGACGAAAAACTGCTCCGCGAAGTTGTTCGCGTATTTCTGGAGGACACGCCGGCGAAGCTGTCCGCACTCGCCATCGCGCTCGCGGCGCAGGATTCGAGCGCTCTGGCCATGGCCGCCCACGGCCTCAAGGGATCCGCGGCGGCCCTCGGCGCGCGCGCCGCCACGGACGCAGCCGCCCACCTCGAAGCCCTGGCCCGCGCACGAAATCTCGCCGAGGCCGACATTTCCGCCGCCCAGGTGAAAGAAGAAATCACCGCCGTGCGCGACGCACTCGCCGCCTGGCTCGCGGCGCATCCGCAGTAGCCCCGTTTCGTTCTCCTCGTTCTTGCTCTGCGCTCCTCTGCGTGCTCTGCGTCTCCGCGGTGTCTTTTGCCTTTCTCTCCTCTTTCTCTCTCCGCCTCAATCGAGGTATTTCACAAACACCACTTCATTCTGCGCCTCGTTGTAAATCAGCTCGTCCACCAGCGCCCGCGCCAGCAGCACTCCGAATCCACCCGGCCGCAGCCCTTTCGCCTCCCGCGTGGCCACGTGCGCCAGCGGCTGGTCGGGAGGATATCCCACCGCCGCATGGTTCAAATCCTCAAACCGGAAGCCCGAACCCGGATCCGATATCCGGTACAGGATCAGCCGTCGCATGTGCAGGTAGGAAATGCGCACCTTCCGATCCGGATTGAGCGCCCCGCCCCACTCGATGGCATTCGACAGCAGCTCTCGGAACGCCTGCCCCACCGAGCGCCGCACCTCTTCGTTGAGATTCGCCGCCAGTTGGCCCAGGAAATTCTGGATCAAGTCCACGGCCTCCAGCTTGCACGGCACTTCCAGCTCCACCCAATCCGGCCGCGCGGAGAGCACTTCGATGTGCGGCCGCTCCGGCGCCCCCAGCTCTTCGTCCACCACATCGAGCAGGGCCGCGGCTTCCACCGGCTTCGTCAGATACCGGCTGGCCTGCCCGCGCACCGCGGCGAGCAGCGTCTCCGGAGTCTCGTCGGAAGTCAGGATGATCACCCGTGGCGGCGCGTCCAGCGCGCGCAGGCGGTCCAGCACTTCGAGCCCGCTCATCCCCGGCATCCAGATGTCCAGCAGCACCAGGTCGAAGTGACTATTCGCCGCGAGCCGCAGCGCTTCCTCTCCATCCGTCGCCGCCGTCACTGTGTGGCCACCGCCTTCCAGGATCGTGCTCAGCATCACGCGCGTCAGCCGGTCGTCGTCCACAATCAGGATGTTGCTGGCCATGGGCACCGCCCGAAACCGCGCTGCCTCCGCGTTTTCGCCGCTCGATTCTACTCCCATCGGCGGGCCCGGCAGTGCAGCAAGGTTCGTATTGACTTTTCGCTTTTTGTTCGCCTATACTGCGCCCGGGTAGAGAAACGGGAACCCGGCGCCGGCGCGCCCCATTGTCCGTCCAGGACTCTCCAAGGCACGCCGTCGCCGGGAGAAATTCCCGCCGCTCCGCCCGCCCGTTCCCCGCCCCGCAGGATTTGCCATGCCCAATCGCCGTCCCGACATCGTCCACGTGGATGTGGACGCCTTCTTCGCCTCCGTCGAGCAGTTGCTCGACCCGCGCCTCCGCGGCCGTCCCGTGCTGGTGGGCCGCGGCTGCGTCGCGTCCGCCAGCTACGAAGCCAAATCCCGCGGCGTGCGCACCGCCATGAGTATCCGCGATGCCCGCCGCATCTGTCCCGATGCCGTGCTCGTCCCCGGCCGCTACGAAAATTACGCCGATTACGCCGCCCGCGTCCGCCGCGTGCTCGACGATTTCACTCCCACCGTGGAAACCGCCGCGCTCGACGATTTCTATCTCGATTTCGCCGGAACCGAGCGGCTCTATCCCAGCCTTACCCTCACGCTCCGGCGAATTCCGGAGCGCATTCTGGACGCGACTGGCCTGGGTGTTTCCCTAGGCGCGGGCACCACGAAGCTCGTGGCCGCCATTGCCTCGCGCCTGCACCGCCCGCGCGGATTTCTGGTCGTGCCGCCGGGCATCGAGGAGGAATTTCTCGCTCCGCTCGAAATCGAAAAGCTGCACGGCATCGGCCACGCGCATGCCGCAACGCTGCGCGACCGCGGCATCCAGACCATCGGCCAGCTCCGCCGCCTGCCGGCCGAAGCGCTGGTAGCCGCGTTTGGCGACGTGATCGGCCACCAGCTCTACGACCGCGCCCGCGGCCTCGATCCGCGCCCCGTGGCCGAGCCCGCCGCGCCCAAATCCATTTCCCGTGAAACCACCATCGAGGGCGGCACGATCGATCCCGAATTCCTGGGCGCGCTCCTCGAATACCTGGCCGAACGCGTGGGTTCCACGCTTCGCGCCGGAGGACGCGCCGCGCGCACGCTCACCCTGCGCCTGCGCTACATGGATTCGTTTTCCGCGGCGCGTTCAGCGCCGCTCGCTCCGCCCACCAGCAACGACAAACTCCTGCTCGAATCCGCGCGCGAGCTGCTCCGCGCGCTCTATACGCGCCGCGTGGCCGTGCGCTTCGTCGGCATCGGCGTCACCAATCTGGCCGCCGACCGCCGCCAGAACGACCTGTTCGACGCGCGCTCCAATCGCCGCTGGTATCTGAACCAGGGCGTGGACGGCGTCCGCCAGCGTTACGGTTGGAACGCCCTCTTCTACGGCCAGGGATTGCAGTTGCGCGAGCACTACGCCACCAAACCCGAGGGTCTAGTGCTCTCCACGCCCTGCCTGTCACGGTAACTGTAGCCCGGGTCTTCAGACCCGGGGGTTTTCCGATCGGTGTGCGCCACAATCAACAAAGCCCCGCCTCTGAAGAGGCGGGCTACACAACTCCGTTCCGATTTTCGGCCTGAGATTTCAGGATCGTTTTTCGAATTTCGTCTTTTACTTTCAATGTTCATCCATCTCCACTGCCACAGCCACTATTCCTTCCTCGAGGCCGTCCCTTCGCCGCAGGAACTGGTGGACGCCGCCGTCGCCGCTGCCGCTCCTGCCGTCGCGCTGACGGACACGAACGGCCTGTACGGCGCGGTACCCTTCTATCAGGCCGCCCGCGCTGCGGGCATCAAACCCATCGTCGGGACGCTGCTCGATGTAGCGACGGGCTTTAGCCCGGCATCTTCTCCGCCATCCGGCCGACAGGATGTCCACCTAAAGGTGGGCACTACAACCGCGTCAGATTCGATACTCCTGCTGGCAGAAAACGCCGTGGGCTACTCGAATCTCTGCCGCCTGGTCACTCTGCGTCACCTCGAAGATCGCCCCATCCACCTCGACGAACTCGCCGCGCACCGCGAAGGCCTCATCGCCCTCTACGCGCCGGGCGCTCCGCGTAGGGGCATCCCGCAGCAGCGGGACCGTGCCCCTACGGCCGAGGACGATCGCATCGCATCACTGAACGATCTGTTTCCCGCTGCGTTGTATCTGGAAGCCTGGCACTTCCCAGTAGCACAGGCAATCTTGCCTGTGCGCTTTTCTGAAGCGAGCGCCGCAGACCGCACATCCACGAATACCGGCCCCACCACCAACCTCCGCGAAGTCCTTCGCCTCTCGAAACGATTCTCCCTGCCCCTCGTCGCCACCAACAACGTCCACTTCCTCCGCCCCGCGGAGTATCTCCACCACCGCGTGCTCAACTCGATCCGCACCGGCTCGCTCGTCTCCCAGATCGCGCCGCCGGAAATCGCCTCTCCGGGCGCCTGGTTCAAATCCGGCAGTGAAATGCGCCTGGCGTTTGCCGATTATCCCGAAGCGCTCCACGCTACGCTCGAAATCGCCGAGCGCACGAACCTCGAACTCCCGCTCGGCCGCACGATTTTTCCCGAATTTCCCGTGCCCGAGGGCGAAACGCCTTTTTCCTATCTCTGGAAGCTCTGCTTTGAAGGCGCGCGCCGCCGTTACCAGCCGCTGCGTCCCGAAGTTCTGGCGCGGCTCACGCACGAACTCGAAGTGATTGACCGGCTGAAGCTCGCGCCCTATTTCCTGCTCGTCTGGGACATCGTGGAAGAAGCCCGCCGCCGCGGCATTCCCGCCGTGGCGCGCGGCTCCGCGGCCAGTTCCATCGTCACCTACTGCCTGGGAATTTCCCGCGTCTGCCCGCTGCGCTGGGGACTCTACTTCGAGCGCTTCCTGAACGAAGAACGCGGCGATATTCCCGATATCGATCTGGACATCTGCGGCGCGCTCCGCGACGACATGCTCGACTACGTGTACAAACGCTGGGGCCGCGAGCACGTAGCCATGATCGCGAGCTTCATCACCATGCAGGCGCGCATGGCCGTGCGCGAAGTCGCCAAAGTATTCGGCGTGGCGCCCGGCGAGGTGAATCACTTTACGCGCCGCCTGCCCCACCGCCCCGTCCGCGAAATCCGCCAGGCCATCCGCACGCTGCCCGAATGCCGCGACCTGCCCGTCAACGAAGATCCGTGGAAAACCATCCTCGAAGTCGCCGAGCGCCTCGACAATTTCCCGCGCCACCTGGGCATCCATCCCTGCGGCACGGTGATTGCCGCCCGCCCGCTCACCGAGCTCGTCCCTCTCGAGGTCGCCACGAAAGGCATCGTCGTCACGCAGTACGACATGAACGCCGTCGAAGCCCTCGGCCTGATCAAAATGGACCTGCTCGGCCAGCGCGGCCTCACCGCCGTCCGCCTGGCGCTCGACAATATCGAACGCTCCACCGGTACGCGCCCCGACTTCGAAGCCATTTCCGAAGAGGATCCCGCCACACGCGACATCGTCTCTACCGGGCGCACCATGGGAATTTTCCAGATCGAGTCGCCGGGCCTGCGCAACCTGCTGCGCACGCTGCGCGCGAAAACTCTCGAGGACGTCTGCCTGGCCCTTGCGCTCATCCGTCCCGGCGCCTCCGAATACGGCTCCAAGGAAACTTTTCTTCGCCGCCTTCGCCGGCAGGAGCCGGTGCGCTATCCCGACCCGCGCCTCGAGCCCATCCTGCGCGAGTCGCTCGGCGTGTGCATCTACCAGGAGCAGGTGATGCAGATTGCGCAGGTTGCCGGCGGCCTGACCCTCGCCGAAGCCGATCTCGTCCGCCGCGCCCAGGCCAAATGGAAAGACTCGCGCGAACGCGAAAAACTGCACGCCAAATTCCTGAAGACCGCGGAGCGCCTGGGCATCGACGGCGCGCGCCGGGAAGAAACCTGGGCCATGGTGGAAAAATTCGCCGGCTTCGGTTTCTGCAAGGCCCATGCCGCAACCTACGCGGAAATTTCCTGGCGCATTGCCTGGCTCAAAGCCCATTATCCGGCCGAATATCTCGCCGCCATGTGCAGCTCGGGCGCGGGCTTCTATCACGTCTCCGCGTATGTGGAAGAGGCCAAGCGCTGGACGGACGACGGCCACGCCGGCATCGAGGTGCGCCTCCCCTCCGTCAACCATTCCCGCCTCGAATACTCCACCGAGCCATTTTGTACCGCCGGCTTCCAGCCGGCGTCTTTTCCCTCTTCCCCCGCGCCAGCCGCGCCGAACGGAAAACCGCGCCGTGCCATTCGCATCGGCCTGATGCAAATCCGCGGCCTGCGCAGCGAAACCATCGCCACGATCCTCCGCGAGCGCGATGAGCGCGGCCCTTTTCGCTCGCTCGAGGATTTCCTCTCCCGCGTCCCCGTCCCGCTTCAGCGGGACGAAATCGAAACGCTTATCAAATGCGGGGCTTTCGACGAGGTGGGCAACGAAGCGCGCGACGATGCCGCCGCAGCCGGCGCCCGCCTCACCCGGCCCGAGCTCCTCTGGCGCCTGAATCTCCAGCACCGCTCACTGGCGCCGGCTGTAGCGCCGGGCCCGCCACATGCGGGACCGGCATCTTCTCTTTTCCCCGATGCCGCTCCGCCGTCACCAGAGCCAATCCCTCTTCCCCTCGCCAACTACACTCCCGAGCTGCGCCTCCGCTATGAACAGGAATTGCTGGAAGTGTGCGTCAGCGGCCACCCGCTCGATCTCGTGCCGCGCAACGGAGAAGCCTGGAGCAACGAACTCGCCTCCAACCCGCGCGGCAACAACAACCGCCGGTTCACTCTGCTCGGCTGGTTGATCACCTTCCGCCACGTCGGCACCAAGGATTTCCGCAACATGATGTTCTGCACCTTCGAGGACCAGCGCGGCACCTTTGAAGCCGTTCTTTTCCCTGAGGCCTACGAGCGCTACGGCGCGCTGGTGTTCGAGACGCGCACCATGCGCGTCACCGGCCATATCGAGCAGGAAGGTCAACTCAACTGCGAGAAACTCGAACCCGTCAGACCGTAGCGGCGGAGTCCGCAGTTCTTTGCCGGCGAGGCCTATGTGCGTTCGCGGTTAAACACTTCGGGGTACAACCTGGTCAAGCACTCCGGGCACAAGCCGTGCGTGAATTGTGCCTCCGAGTGATCGCGGATGTAGGACTCGATTTGATTCCAGTAGCCACGGTCATCGCGGATCTTCTTGCACGAAGCGCAGATGGGCAGCAGCCCGCTGAGCGTCTTGACACTGGCCAGCGCCTGCTGCAGTTGCTCGATCAACCGCCCGCGTTCCTCCTCCGCCTGCTTGCGGTCGTCGATGTCCCGGATCGCCAGGACTCCGCCGCGGCATTGGCCTTGCTCATCCTTCAGCGGCCTGCCGGACACCAGTTGCCACCTGCCTTGCGTCTGCTGGCGGTTCTGAACGAACACTTCCTCGCCATCAAACGACTCGCCGCGAATTGCGCGCATCAGCGGAACTTCCGCAGCAGGAATGGGGGTCACACGATCCGGCCGGTACAAGCCAAAAGCTTCCGCCCACTTCTCCGGCGGCATGCCGAACGGGGCTTCGCCATGAAGCCGCCTTGCGGCCGGATTGGCCAGGATGATTTTCCCCGTCTCATCGGCCACGATCACAACGTCACTGATGTTGTCCAGAATGGACTGGAGGAGGCCCTTCTGCCGTGCCAGGGCGTCTTCTGCCTGCGCGCGACGCGCGAGTTCACGGTTCACGATCCAGCCCGCCAGGGCAATGATCAGAAAAACGGATACGCACAGAATCGTCAGCGCTTCCAGCGTCAGGCGCAGGCTGGCTTCTTCCGTCGCAGAACGCTTCTGCAGGAGAACGTTTTCCGCGTCTTCGAACTCCGCCATCTGATTGGAGAGCTTTTCGCGCACGTCCGCGCCTCGCGCCGTGAAATTCAACTGTGCGCCAAGGTCGTTCGGGTCTGCGCGATGCGCCTCGATCGACGCCTGCAGCAGCGTGAGCCGGGTTGCGATCAGCGGCCGGAGCGCTTCGATTCGGCGCTGCTGGTCCGGGTTCGCCGCAGTCAGGCGGCTTAACTCCTCCAGGTCAGCGGCGGTGGCATGGGACGCTTCCGAGAAGATTTTTATCTGCCGTGCATCGCTGGTCAGCACGTATCCCCGCCGCGCTGCCACGCTTTCGGCAAGATGAGCGTCGAGGTGCGCGGAACGCTCCAGCACTTCCCGCGTGTGCGATACCCAAATCTCATTGCCCCTGAGCTGCCGCACATTTTGGAAGCACACCCAGCCGATGGCCGCCAGGCTCGACAGCACAAAAACGAATGCGAGTGTCGTCCGGGCCCTGAGGGTCAGGCCTAGCGTCGAAGCCTCACGGAGAATCTTGCGGGCCGTCATCGGAAATAATCAGCATTATGGCCCCTTGCAGTGCGCGATGCGCCGTCTCTGTCTGCGGCAGTGGCGAATCGGTCAGGCCGAGTTAGAACTTGGTCAATTCCGTGAAGTGGAATTCGCGCACCTTCATCGCCGGCACAACCATGTCAAACGCTTCCTCTCCCGACGCGCGCACCGCGAGCCCCATCTGCTCCACCTTCGACAGCATCTCCAGAACGCTCTCGTTGAAACGGAAATTCCGCAGACCGGCCACCACGCGCCCGCCTTCCACCAGAAACGTCCCGTCACGCGTCATCCCGGTCAGCACCTTTTCGTAAGGGTCCACCTCGCGCACGTACCACACGCGCGTCAGCAGCACGCCGCGGTCGGTCGAAGCGATCATGGCCTAGAGCGATGAGTCGCCGCCTTCAAGCACCAGGTTCATGGGCGCCTCGCCCCACTCATTCGGCAGTGGCAGCCCATGACCGGTAGGCCTCGCCTTCATCTTTTTTGCCGTGGCGCGCGAATAGACCAGCCCTTTCGGCACGCCGGATTCCACCAGCCGCACGCGCTGCCGCGGCTGCCCCTCGCCGTCAAATGGCGCGCCTGTCTGCAGCGGGTGATAGACGTCGTCCCACAACTGGATGTTTTTCCCGAACACCTGCTTCCCCATTCGTTCGTTGAAACACGACCGGTGATCGAGTACCGACGTCCCCGCAAAGTCGTAGAAGAGAAAGCCGGCCAGATCCAGCACTGCGGCCGGTTCGAGTATCACCGTCATCCGCGCCGGCGGAATCTCCCGCGGCTGGCGCGAAAGCGCCGCCTTCTCCATGGCCCGCCGGGCCAGAGTTTCCGCATCGATCTCGCGCACGTCAGGCGATGTAGCCTTCGCCCAGCCGGAGGAATCGCCATCCATTGCCGTGATCGAGAACTGGGCCCGCGACTGCGTGTGGTATGCGAATACGCCCCGCGAATTCGCCAGCGCCAATGCGTGCGCGCCCGTCGAGAAAATTCCCGCGGCCGTGTGCTTGCCGCGTTGGGCTTCTTTGCACAGTGCTGCAACCACGCGGGCCCGATCGGCAGGTGTGGCCGCCGCCGTGGCCTCGAAATATCGGCGCACCGGCTTCGCGGCGCCGCGCGCCGCCGGCCCGGCCATCGGCAGCAGGCCCGGCTGCTTCGGCTGGTGTCGCGCCAGCTCGAGCGCTGCCTGCGCTGCGCGCTTGAGCGACTCCTCGTCGCTCTTGTTCGTCGTCGCGCGCGCCGTCCTTCCGTCTACAACCGCGCGCACGGATATCATCAATCCTTCCTCCGCCACATTCTGGTGAATGGTGTTGTTGGCGAATCGCGTCAGCGCCTCGGACTCCGCCTCGATCGTCACTTCCGTCTCGTCCGCCTCGCTCAACGCCAGCACGCGCGCGGCCAGGCGCCGCAGTTCCGCCTGGGAAGGCAATGCATCTGCCGCCGCTCCCGCGGCAGTCGTGCGGCGAATCTTGCTGCGCGCCTTCATTTCGCGAATGCCGCTCCTATCCGCACATTCCGGAACCGCGCCGGTGACGCCCCGTGGCCCGTGCCCATCACTTGTTGCGGCTGGCCCTTCCCGCAATTCGGCGTGCCCCACAGCTTCCATTCCTGCGGCCCGCAAATCGCGTCACACGAATTCCAGAATTCCGTGGTGATGCCGCTGTAGCTCGGATTCTTCAGCATGCGCACGCGCTTCCCGCCTTTGATCTCCCAGGCGATTTCCGTTGAAAACTGGAAGTGATACCGGTGGTCGTCGATGGACCACGAACGGTTCGTTTCCATCCAGATGCCGTCATCCGTCCCGGCCACCAGATCCGCGCTCGACCCTTTGCCCGGCAGCAGGCTCACGTTCGTCATCCGGATCATGGGCAGCCGGTTCCAGCTTTCCGCGCGAACCGTCCCGCCGGACTGCTTTTCTCCCACCAGCGCCGCGGTCTCACGGCTGGAAAGGTAGCCGGTAAACAGCCCGTTCGAAATAATCGGTGTGCACCGCGCCGGCACGCCCTCGTCATCGTAACCGAACGTCCCGAGGCCGGGCCCGTGCGTGAGCCGCGCATCGGCCACCACGTTCACGATCTCCGAGCCGTAACGCAGCGTGCGCAGCTTTTCGAGCGTCAGAAAGCTCATGCCCGCGTAATTCGCCTCCATGCCCAGCACGCGGTCGAGCTCGATCGGATGTCCCACGGATTCGTGGATTTGCAGTCCCAATTGGGCGCTGTCCAGCAGCAGCGTCCGCGTCCCCTCCGGACACTGTGTCGCGCTGTGCAGCGCCACCGCCTCTTCCGCTACGCGCGGCGCGTGGCCCGCCAGGTCGAACGATTCCACCAGCTCATATCCTTCCAGCGTGTGCTGCCCTCCAAAACTATTGGGATACGACCGCTTCTGAATCTCATCCCCGGCAAAACTCGTCGCCACGATTCCCGCACCCGATTGCACTTTCACCTGATGGATCCGCGAGCCTTCCGTGGAAACGTAAAACTGCTCAATCCGGCGGAAAGCCATGGACGTTTCCGCAAGGGTCACGCCCTTCACCCGGCGCATTTCGGCGTCCGCGGCCAGCAGCAGATCAAGCTGGCGCTCGACGGGAATCCGGAATGGGTCCTTGACGAATGGATTTTGCCAGGTGTCCACCGCGGGCGCTTCCGGTGCCAGCATAACGTCCTTCAGTTTCGCCAGCGCCGAAGCGCGCGCTATCGCCACGGCGCGCGCCGCGCACGCGGAAACCCCTTCCTGCGTCAGCCGGTCGGTCGAGGCGAATCCCCACGCGCCCGCCGCAATCACTCGGATACCAAGTCCGAGCGATTCCGCCTCGTTCAGCGCGCCCACTTCGCCATTCTTTGTGGAGAGTTCCCGTGAGCGGATATCCATCACCCGCGCGTCGGCATAGGATGCGCCCCGCCGCCGTGCCGTCTCAATCGCGATCTGTGCGAGATTAAACATCAACTTCTATCCAACTCCACTGCTATTCGGCACGACCCGCGGCACGTCACACTCCGCACGGTAACTCGCTGGGCACGCCTATCGGATTCATTCCGCACCTTCGCCTGCATCACTTTAGGCTTAAGAACACTGCTCGCGCCATGATCCGGGACATCCTTTGGAACTGGTCGTTCGGCCAACGCCTGACCATCTATCGCCTGCTGATCGCCTTGTTCCTCGGGGGAACGATCTACTACGCATTTTTCTTCCCGAAAGAAGGCGACAGGGCCATGCGCCGCGCCGCACAGGCGATGCGGCACGCGCAGAGCTGGAAAATCGAGTCCGACCAGGACCTGCCCGAGGTCCAAGGCCATCTGCATATACTCCGGGAAGTGGCCTGCCCATCGAACTACCGCTACACCAGGCAACAAAGCCAAGTCGTGGACGGCGTCACGCACGAATGGACCAATGTGGAGATGACCATAGGCCCCGCATATTACGAGTACACCAGCGCCGCGGACAAGTGGACCGAGTACGCCGCCGCCGGCCGCGGCTCGAAAGCGATCTGCGAAACTCTGGTGCGCGGCGAGGAGCCCTCGGCCCTGCCGCCGCTGTCGAAATGGGCCCGCACCGCATTCGCCACCAAAGGCGACCGGTGGGACATCGGCACAGGCTTCTGCCGCGTATGGAGAATCGACATTCCCCGGCACAACATGGAGGCAGAGCACGCTTCCGTTTGCATCGGGGAGGACGACGAGTTGCCCAGATACGTCACGCAGTACGGCCACGAAATTCGGATCTTCGATTGGAACGTCCCCATCGACTTCCAGCCGCCGCAGATCGAGCAAAAACCCTGAGACCCTCTGTCGCGCTACGTCCCTTCCTGCCACGACGCCAGGTAGTGCTCTTGTTCGGTGGTCAGCTTGTCGATCTGCACGCCCATGGCATCGAGCTTCAGTCGCGCAATCTGCTTGTCCAGATGTTCGGGCACGGAATATACGATGGGCTTCATTTCCTTGTGGTGCTGCGCCATGTATTCGGCCGAGAGCGCCTGGTTCGCGAAGCTCATGTCCATCACCGACGCGGGATGGCCTTCCGCGGTGGCCAGGTTTACCAGCCGGCCCTCGCCCAGCACAAAGATCTTTCGCCCATCTTTCAGTTGGAACTCCTCCACCAGCAGCCGCGCCTCCCGCCTCGCCGTGGCCAGCTTTTCGAGCGCGGGCAGATCAATCTCCACGTTGAAGTGCCCCGAGTTCGCCAGCACCGCGCCGTCCTTCATCACCGCGAAATGCTCGGCACCCAGCACGCCCTTGTTGCCCGTCACGGTAACGAACACATCGCCCAGTTTCGCCGCCTCGCGCATCGGCATCACGCGGTATCCGTCCATCGTCGCTTCCAGGGCGCGTGTCGGGTCCACTTCCGTCACAATCACGTCCGCGCCAAGCCCCTTCGCGCGCATGGCCACGCCCCGCCCGCACCAGCCGTAGCCGGAAATCACCATCTTCAGCCCGGCGAGCAGCAAATTCGTCGCGCGAAGGATTCCATCGATCGTGGACTGACCCGTGCCGTAACGGTTGTCGAAGAAGTGCTTGGTCACCGCGTCGTTCACCGCAATCACCGGAAACTTCAGCGTGCCGTCCTTGGCCATCGCGCGAAGCCGGATCACCCCGGTTGTGGTCTCTTCCGTCCCGCCGATCACGCCCGAAAGCAGGTCGGTCCGCTTGGTCAGCAGCGTGGTCACTAGATCCGCGCCGTCGTCCATGGTGAGCTGCGGCTTGTGGTCCAGCGCCGCGGCGATGTGCGAATAATACGTGGCGTTGTCTTCGCCCTTGATCGCGTAGGTGGGTATCCCGTGATCCTTCACCAGCGACGCGGCCACTTCGTCCTGCGTCGAGAGCGGGTTCGACCCGCACACCACCACATCCGCGCCGCCGTCGCGCAGCGTAATGGCAAGATTCGCCGTCTCGCTCGTCACGTGCAGGCAGGCGGAGAGCCGCAGTCCCTTCAGCGGCTGTTCCTTGATGAACCGCTTGCGGATCAGTTGGAGCACGGGCATCTGCTGGTTGGCCCATTCGATCTTGCGCTTGCCGCGCTCGGCCAGGGCGAGGTCTTTCACATCGCCATTAAGGCGTTCCGTCGTGCTCACACGATTCTCCTTTTATGTTTGAATCTTCTGCGGTGAAACAATCTGCGCGGGCGATTAGCGCGCGGTCACTTCGGCCCTGTGCGGAGCAGCCTTGTGGCCGCCCGCGTGCCGTAGCGCCTCCGCCTTCTCCGTCTGTTCCCACGTGAACCCAGGCTCGACGCGCCCAAAGTGGCCGTAGGCAGCCGTGGCCCGGTAGATGGGCCGGCGAAGATTTAACGTTTCGATGATCCCGCGCGGCGTCAGCGAAAAATTCTCGCGGATGATGTCCGTCAGTTTCTCATCCGGCACCCTGCCCGTTCCAAACGTGTCCGCCATCACCGAAACCGGCTCGGCGACGCCAATCGCGTAGGCGAGTTGAACTTCCACTCGCCGCGCCAGGCCCGCGGCCACCAGGTTCTTGGCGATGTGCCGCGCCATGTAGCACGCGGAACGGTCCACCTTGGTCGGGTCCTTGCCGCTGAACGCTCCGCCACCATGCCGGCTGTAACCGCCGTAGGTGTCCACAATGATCTTCCTGCCCGTCACTCCCGCGTCTCCCATCGGCCCGCCGGTCACGAATCGCCCGGTCGGATTGATGTGGAACCGCGTGCGTTTGTCCAGCATCCCCGCCGGGATTACTTTGCGGATCACGTGCTCCATGACCGCCTCGTGAATGGCCTTCTGGCTTGCATCGCCGCGGTGTTGTGTGGAAACCACCACACATTCCACGCGGTGGGGGCGCCCGCCCGCATATTCCACCGTCACTTGCGACTTCCCGTCCGGGAGCAAAAAGCCCACGTCACCTCCGCGCCGGACCTCAGCCAGCTTCCGGCACAATTTGTGCGCCAGCATGATGGGCAGCGGCATCAATTCCTCGGTTTCGTCACAGGCAAACCCGAACATCAAACCCTGGTCGCCCGCACCGCCCGTGTCCACACCCATGGCGATGTCGGGCGACTGCTGCTTCACGGAACAGACCATTCCACAGGTCTCGGCGTCGAATCCGTGGTCGGAATGCGTGTAGCCGATGTCGCGCACCACCTGGCGCACCAGCTTGTTGTAATCCACGGTCGCCCGTGTCGTGATTTCACCTGCCACCACAACCAGTCCGGTCGTCAGCAGCGTCTCGCAGGCCACGCGCCCTTGCGGGTCTTCGGTCAGCACCGCATCGAGCACGGCGTCGGAGATCTGGTCCGCCATCTTGTCGGGATGTCCCTCGGTCACAGACTCCGAGGTGAACAAAAAGTTTCGTTCGCTGGAACTCAACGCGTTCTCCTGTGAGGAATCAATCAGGGGATTCCTGCTATGTAGGTATCTCGCTCTCAGGCTAACAAACGCCCCCAGGGGTGTCAACGCGTTCGCTTCAATGGGTTTTCGCGATAATCGAACGGCAACTTCCGCAGGTCGAATGGCGCGGCCCGGGGCTCCTACGGCTCCTCCGCCTCCACTTCCACCGGCTCGGCAAATCCCGTCCGCCGCGCCAGCAAATAGGCCCGAATGTAGGCGTCGATATCCCCGTCGAGCACCCGGTTCACGTCCCCGGTCTCCACGCGGGTGCGCAGGTCTTTCACCATCCGGTACGGCTGCAGCACGTAAGAGCGGATCTGGCTCCCGAAGCGGATCCCCCGCTTCTGTTCGTTCAGCTTGTTGGTCTCTTCCTGCCGCTTCTCGATCTCCAGCTCGTACAGCTTCGAGCGCAGCAGCTTCATGGCGATTTCGCGGTTCTTGAACTGGCTGCGTTCGTTCTGGCACTGCACCACGATGCCGCTGGGAATATGTGTGATGCGCACCGCGGTCTCCACTTTGTTCACGTTCTGCCCGCCATGCCCGCCCGCACGGAACGTGTCCACCCGGATATCGTCGGGCTTCACTTCGATTTCGATCTTGTCGTCCACCTCCGGCGTCACGAAGACGGACGCGAACGAGGTGTGACGCCGCGCCTGCTGGTCAAACGGCGAGATCCGCACCAGCCGGTGCACGCCGCTTTCGGAAGTCAGCAGGCCGTACGCGTTTTCGCCTTCGATCAGCACCGTCGCGCTCTTGATGCCTGCCTCTTCACCCGGCGTGTTGTCCAGCACCGACGCGCGGAACCCGTGCCGTTCCGACCATCGCAGGTACATGCGCAGCAGCATCTCCGCCCAGTCCTGCGAATCGATCCCGCCCGCGCCAGGTTTGATGGTCACGATCGCGTTCAGCCGGTCGTTCTCGCCGGAGAGCAGCGTCGACGTTTCCAATTCCCCGATCCAGGATTCGGCGGCCGTCAGCTCCCGCTCGATCTCCGCCAGCAGGGTTTCCCGCTCCGCCGCGTTCGTTTCCTCATGGGCGAGCTGGAAGTAGCCCTCCAGGTCGTCCAGCAGCCGGGCCAGTTTTTCATCGTTCTGGACGGCCGTATCCGCGCGTTTCCGCTCCTGCATGGCGCGCTGCGCGGCTTCCTGGTTCTGCCAGAAATCGGGGTTGGAGATTTGCTGTTCGAGCGCGCTCAGGCGCTCGCGGTTCGAGCGGACGTCAAAGGTAGCTCCGCACCATCTCGATGCGCTTCTTCAGCTCGTCGCCGCGGTGTTCGAGGTCTTCGAGGATCATGTCTGTTTTCCGGGCGCCGCGCTGTGCAGTTCTGCGTCGGCGACATCCCTGTACTTATTTTGGCATCACCGGCCACGAATTTCCAATCGCTGCCGCTCCTCAGCCTCCGGACTTCGCGCCTTTCTCGGCTTCGTCGTCCCCATCCTCCTCCTCTTCGATTTGGGGCGCGCTGTAGATCAGGAACCATAGCGAAACCAAAATGGAAAAATACGCGAGCCAATCCCCGAACCGGGTGTAGAGCGTCAAATCGTCCCGAAAGCCGTAAGGCGCGATCAGCACCGTTCGTTGATCGGGCGGGATCCCAGCCACGATGCGCCCGTAGGGGCTGATCGAGACCGTCAGTCCCGTGTTCGTCGCGCGCAGAATCCACCGCCGATTTTCCACGGCGCGGACGCGCGCCTGCGCCAGGTGTTGCTCGAGCGCCGCCGAATGGCCGAACCACCCATCGTTCGACAGGTTGATCAGCAGCCGCGCTCCCCCCTTCACAAAGCGGCGGATTTCGTCCGGGATCACCGCCTCGTAACAGATGAATACGGAAAATTTGCCCCCGGGCAGCTCGCCCACCGAATACTCCGTCCCGCGCTGGAAATCGCCCACCTCTGCCGTAATCGTATTCGCAAACGAAAGCAACCGCCGCCAGGGAATGAACTCACCGAACGGCACCAGCTCAACCTTATTGTAGGAAAACACCCGATGGCCCGCCGAGTCCACCATTACGGCGGTGTTGTACGGCTGCAGTTGCCGGTTCGGGCCTGGCTTCCAGTCCACCACTCCGGCGATCACATCGTTAGCCGTTGTCAGCGCCAATCGCGCCAGTCGCGCCGTGAACCGCGGGTCCTGCCAATAAAACGGCGCGGGACACTCGGGCCAGATAATGATCCCCCGGGTGCGCCGCGAGGCTTCCGCGCTTATGGTCTCCAATTCGTCCAGCTCGCCGGCGTGACGGTCCAGCCAGTCCGCCGGATACGAAAGGGACTGCGGAAAATTGGTCTGCACCAGGACCGCTACGTGATCCGGCTGCTCCAAGGGCACGAACTGGTCCCCCACCAGCACTGCGGACACAACCACGACGCCCGAAACGATTCCCGTGAGCCAGGCAGTGCGCGTGCGCGTCAGCAGCACCCAGGCCACCAATGCATTTGACGCCGCGAGAATAAACGAGAGCCCGTAGATTCCCGTCACCGTCACCATCTGCAGCAGTCCCAGATGCACCGCCCCGGCGTATCCCAGCAGATTCCACGGAAATCCCAGCCCGAGTTCGTATCTCCTCAGCATCTCCGTCGTAACCCACAGAAACGGCGTGGCCACGCACGCGCGCGCCACGGATCTTCGCCCGCACCACGCCACTCCCGCGGCAAACAGGCCCGGACAAATCGAGAGCACTACGATCAGAAGCAGGAATACTGAAGCGGCAAGCGGCGGCTCCATCCCCCCGTGGACATTCATCACCGTGTAAATCCACGGAAGCGTCGCCAGGAAGAACATCATCCCGTGCGCCCAGCCATACAGGAACCCGCGCCAGGGGCTGACGCCCACCGCAGCGCCAATCAGCAGCGCGAGCGAGGTCCACGCCAGAATTCCCAGGTCGAAGGGAGCGAAGGCGAAGGCGAGAGATAGCCCGGAGGCGAGAGCCGCGGTCCAGCGCAGCGTGCTGGTCATTACTGTTTGCGCCCGCTCAGCGCTTGGCGATGGCCTTGAAGCCCTCTTGCGCGAGCGCCGTCTTGGCTTGTTCCGCGGCCTTGGCGTCCGCGAATGGACCCACCTGCACTCGGTACCAATCGTCCGTTGACGGCGTGAGGACGAACGCAGGGAAGCCCTTTTCCTGCAGAAGTTTCGCCAGGTTCAACGCGTCCGATTCGTTCTTGTTGGCGGCAACCTGCAAAACAATTGAGCCCTTGGGGATATCGGGCGGTTTCAACAATCCGGCTGCCCCGCCCTGCGCTCCGCCAGAAGACGCCGCCGGAGCCTTCCCGGACGGCGCCGCCTTCGCGGAAGCAACCGGAGTCGTGGTTTTTGCAGGAGCGGAGCTCCCGGTGCTCGTCGCCGAAGGCCATCCCGCCGACGGCGTCGCGGTGCTCGTTGCGGCAGCAGGCGCAGGCGCTGCGGGTTTCGCGGCCACCGCCGTGCCCCCACGCTCGAACTGGGCTCGTCCCATTTCGTAGCCCAGTATAAAGAACACGCAACAGAGTACGACGATACCCAGGAAGAGAGCGACCAGATGGCCGCTTCCGATCGTGCGTTCCCCGCGCCCTTCTGCCATTCGCTTTCCCCCAGATTGCGTTCAGCGTTTCGGCGGCCCAGAATGAACCCGCCGCCAGCCCCGCCCCGAACCCAACTGCCGCGGCTACTTCGGTTGCAGCGCCTTTCCCTGCGACTGCGCCCAGAGATTAATGATATCCACCGGCAGCGGGAAGACAACGGTTGTGTTCTTCTCCGCCCCAATTTCCGTCAACGTTTGCAGATAGCGCAACTGGATGGCGGCGGGGCGCGCTTCGAGCACTCCCGCGGCTTCCGCCAGCTTGGCGGCGGCCTGGAACTCGCCCTCGGCGTGGATCACCTTGGCGCGGCGCTCGCGTTCCGCCTCCGCCTGTTTGGCGATGGCGCGCTGCATGGTCTCCGGGATGTCCACCTGCTTCAGCTCCACCTTGGTCACCTTGATGCCCCACGGCTCGGTGTCCTGGTCGAGAATGAGCTGCAGTTTTTCGTTCACCTTGTCGCGCTCGGAGAGGATAGCGTCCAGTTCGAACTGGCCGCACACGCTGCGCAGCGTGGTCTGCGCGAGCTGCGAGGTGGCGTACATGTAATTCTTCGTGCGCGAAAGCGCCAGGTTCGCGTTGATCACCTTGAAGTAACACACCGCATTCACTTTCGCCGACACGTTGTCCCTCGTGATCACGTCCTGCGGCGGCACGTCCAGCGTCTCGATTTGCAGTGAGATGCGGTAGAGCTTGTCGATGGGCCAGACGACGATCCGCAGCCCCGACCCTTTCGGCGCCTCCTGCATGCGTCCCAGCCGCAGGATCACGCCGTTTTCCCACTCTTTGATGATGTACACCGAGTTCGAGAACCAGATCAGAAACAGGACAAATGCGATCCCCAATCCTATCAACTCCATGGCTCCTCCTCCCCTTCCTCGCTGCGGCCCGCCGCTTTCACTTTCTCCAATCCGGAACCCTTCCCCCTTCGGGAACTACCCCCAGGTTACGAAGCGGCGCCCACCTGAGACTCCGCCTCCACTGGCGCAGGCTCAACCTCCAGTACCAGTCCGTCCACTCGCAACACGCGCACCTTGGAGCCAGCGGGGATTTTCGCTGTGGAGCGCGCCCGCCACAGCTCGCCGGCTACATATACCATTCCGGTTCCATCCACCGTTTCGCGAACTTCGCCCGTCTGTCCCACCAGCTCGCTCGTGCCCATGGATTGTTTCATGGCAAAGGTACGCATCGCTAGGCGCATCACAAACACGGCGAGGATGGCGAACGGTATGGTGAATCCCAGCGCCACGCCCAGGCTCACCCCCGCTCCCGTGATCGGCGAGCGCACCAGGATCAGGGCGCCCGCCAGCATCGCGAGCACGCCGGCCGTCGCCAGCACGCCGTGACTCGTCACCTTCGCCTCGATCGCAAACAATGCCACGGCCCCGGCAATCAGCAGGATCGCGAGCAGGTTGATCGGCACCACCTGCGCCCCCACCAGAAACAACAGGATGGAAATCCCCCCGAGCACTCCCGGCAGGATCAGCCCCGGATGCGTGAATTCCACGTACAGGCCCACCAATCCAACGATCAGCAGGATGAACATCACGTCCGGCTGGGCCACCCAGCCCAAAAACTTCTGCTTCGAAGACTGCTCGTAGGTCGAAATCACCGCCCCCTGCAAATGCAGCGTTACCGCCGTGCCGTCGAACCGCGTGATACTGCGCCCGTCGAGCTTTGCGAACAATTCGCTTGGCGACGCGGCCACCAAATCGATCAGCTTTCCGTTCAAAGCCTCGGTATCCGAGAATGCCTTCGCCTCGGTCACCGCTTTTTCCGCCAGTTCCACGTTGCGCGAGCGCTTTCCGGAAATGCTGCGGAGATACGCCGCAGCTTCGTTCATCGCTTTTTTCTTCAGGGTTTCGTCCACCTGCGCGGCCGTGCCCCCGATCAGAAAAATCGGCGACGACGCTCCCGTGTCCGTCCCGGGAGCCATCGCCGCGACGTCCGCGGAAAGCAGGATGTAGAACCCCGCCGAAGCCGCCCGCGATCCGGACGGGCTCACGTACGCCGCCACAGGCACGGGCGACGAAATAATGTGCTGGATGATGTCGCGCATCGCCGTGTCCAGCCCTCCCGGCGTGTTCAGCGTCAGCAGCACGAGCGCGGCATGCTCGCTCGCCGCACTGCTCAGCCCCTCGGCCACGTAGTCCGCAAGGAAAGGCTGGATGACGCCGTCAATCGGAATCTCGACCACGCGCGGCACGCTGACGGCGAGACCTGCCGACTGTCCTGCGGCGGTGGCCGTCTCGCGCGGCGCAGCGAGCAGCAGCGCAGCCAGTGGAACTAACGACAGCACGAGGAGCGCGCGAAGCGCCCGGGAACGATTCTTCGACCGCTTGTTAGTGGGATTCATGGAACCACTCCAATTCATGCGGGTGGCAACCATCCATCGCCATTATTGCACAGCGAGAAGCGTTCGGCGCAAGCGCACCTGGAAGTGGCAGCGGCGAGGGCCAAGCAAGAGCGTCAGAACGCCGAAGACGGGTTCGGTGTCGGCGGTGGCGTTAGGCCGTCCATGAAATCCTTTATGGCCGGATTGGGCCTCACCGGCGCGAACGACGGATCCGTCTTCACCGAGAGAATGTCCTTGTAATGCTCGTCGCGCGCCTTCTTCAAATACTCCAGGCAGCGCTCGATGTCGCCCAACTGGCCGTACGTCTTCGCCAAATAGAAATAGAACGCGCCGCGATCCTCCACGCTGCGCTCCATCACGATGGCGCCGCTGCGGTTGTGCTGGTCGAAAATTGTGGGATCGAGCGACACCGCATTGCGGAACGATTCCATCATCTCTTTGTACTTCTTCTCTTGCAGGTAGGAGTAGCCCAGGTTGCTGTGGAAGCTGGCCATCGTGGCGTCCATTTTGATCGCCTTGCGGTACAGGCGCACGGCCTTTCCGTAGCGCCTCTCGTTGTAATACAGGCAGCCGATGTTGTTCACCGCCGGCGCAAAGTGCGGATCGGCCTTCAGGGCGCGCTCGTAATAGGTCTTCGCCTCGTGCATTTTCTGGAGCGCCTGGTATACGTTGCCGAGGCGATTCAGAATCTGTGCGTTATTCGGATCCTCCGCCAGAAGCTCGTTGTAGCCGCGCACCGCCTCTTCGTATTCCTTTTCCTCGACGAGTCTGTCCACGGCAATCAGCTTTTGGATTGGGCTCGTTCGCGGCGGCGGGGTCACCTCCTGCGGCCCGGCAGGACGGCACACCACCCCGCAAATCATCAGCGCGCACAGCATGCGCCCACGGTTGTTCATAGCCACCCCCCTGCTCCTGCGGCGGCTGGACACTGGAAAATCTGCCTCAGCCCGGAGCCTGGTCTTTCTTTTTTCCGCCGCCGAATATACCAATAATCCGGTCCCAGAGGCTCTTTTTCTTTTGCTGGGCGGGCGGCTGGTCCTGGCCCGGCGGCGCAGAGCCGGTCTTCCGCGGCGCGCGGTCGACCGCTCGGGGCCGCCGCGATACGTCCGACGCCGGCTGCGCCGCGGGATCGCCCGGATCGGTTCCTGCTCCCGCGCCCGGCTCCGCCCCTGCAGGCACGGCCGCGAGCACGGCCTCCAAACCTCCATGCCGCTCGCAATACTGTCCCGGCTCGCTCCCGCTTAGAAATGCCGCCGTGCGGGTCACCGGGCAGAGCGGCGTGGCACGTTCGAGGGTTTCCGGATCAATCGCCACCACGCTCACTCCATCCGGCGGAGCGAAGTCACGCACCTGGGCGTAGTCGGGCAGGGCGACGGCGCGCTTCATGAATTCCGCCCAGATGGGCGCCGCGGAATTTCCGCCCGCGAGGCCCAGCTCGCGGTTGTCGTCGAAGCCCACCCACACCACGCAGATGAGGTTGGAGGTAAATCCCGCGAACCAGCCGTCATGCGACGTGCCCGTTTTTCCTGCCGCGGGAGCCAGGAAGCCGCGCTGCCGCACCGGGTACCCGGTTCCGTGGTTCACCACGTCCTGGAGGATGTTCGTCACGATGTAGGCCGCGCGCGGATCGATCGCCTCGCGCGTTCGCGGCGCGCCGTGCTCGATCCACTGCCCCGCCACGTCCATCACTCCCTCGATGAACATCGGCTCGGCGCGCACGCCGCCCGCTGCGAAGATCGTGTACGCCGCGGCGACGTCGAGCGGAGTCATCTCATACGCGCCCAGGGCCATCGCCGGGGTCGGTTGGATGTGCGGGTCGAGCCCGGCTTGGCGCACAACCTCCACCACGCGCTTGTAGCCCACCATCTCCGCCACGCGGACCGTGGCCACGTTCAGCGAATGCGTCAGCGCCTCCCGCAGCGTCACCGTGCCGTAGAACTTTTCCCCGAAATTGTCCGGCGCGTATTCGTTTCCGTCGAACTCAAACGTTGTCGGCTCGTCCACCACGGTGGACAACGGCGTGAGTTGCGGGTCGATCCCCTCTACCTCGTTCTCGAACGCCGCGAGATACACGAATGGTTTAAACGCGGAGCCGGGCTGCCGCCGCGCCAGCGCGCGGTTCAACTGGCTGGAACCATAATCGCGGCCTCCCACGAGCGCCAGCACTTCCCCGGTGTGCGGATCGAGCGCCACCAGCGCCACCTGAGCGTGCGGCACGGACTCGGAAGCGCCTTTGTGCTGGTTTTCCCTGGCCCAGCGCTCGTATTTCCGCTTCAATTGCGCGTCCACTTCCTGGATCCCCCCCTGCACCGCCTCCACTGCCGAGCGCTCCAACCGTGGGTCGAGCGACGTGTACACGCGATAGCTCTGCGAGGTGAGATCGGATTCGGAGAGGTGCTCGAGCAGGTGGTCTTTCACCATGTCCACAAAGTAGGGCGCTGAAGAAGTCTCGATGCCCCCGCGCACGAGTTTCAGCGGCGCCCGCTTTGCTTCCGCCTGCTGCTCGGCGGTAATCAGTCCGTCGTCCGCCATCTGGGCCAGCACGCGGTCGCGCGGCTCGGCTGCACGCTCCGGCCGGCTGTCGGCGGAGGAGTAGCGGTTGGGAGCGCGGATAATGCCGGCCAGAAAGGCGGCCTCCGGCAGCGTCAGCTCGTGCACGTCCTTGCCGAAGTAGGCCTGCGCGCCTTCGCCGAATCCGCGAATAGCAAAGCTGCCGCGATTGCCCAGGTAAATCTCATTCGCGTACAGCTCGAACAGTTGCTGCTTGGAGAAATGCTGTTCGAGCTCCAGCGCCACCAGCGTCTCCGCCACTTTGCGCTTCCAGGTGCGCTCGGTGGAGAAGAAAAAGCTTCGGGCCAGTTGCATCGTCAGCGTGCTCGCTCCCTGACCCACGTTGCGGTGGCGCACATCGGCCCACGCCGCGCCCACAATGCGCAGCGGATCGAACCCGGGATGCTCGAAGAATCGTTTGTCCTCTGCCGCCAGCACCGCATCCACCAGCACCTTGGGCAACTGGTTCATGCGCACCACGCGGCGCTTTTCACGCGCGGTGTCGAACAGATTGGTCAGCAGTTCCGGCTCGATTTCCGCCGACGAAAGCTCTGTACCTCTCCCCAGCGCCTCGATGCGCGCGATTCTCGCGCCCTCGAAGTGCACGCGCACGGCATTCGCGCCGCCAAAATAAGAGCTGGCCGAAGGATGGATGGAAAGACTCGAGCCGGAAACGGCGTACTCCCCGCGCGCTCCCTCCACGGCGTGGTCGAAGTACCCGGCGCGCTCCAGCCCGGCCACAATCTCGCGCTCCCCGATGGGCTCGCCCTCATAAATGCGGCGCGGCGCCGAATACACCTGCGAGGTATTGCCGAAGACCTCTCCGGAAAGCCGCGCCTCGATCATGCGCGAATACACGACGTAGTAGTACGCAAAAGTGCTCACCCCCGCCAGCAAAAGGAGCAGGCCGCAGCACAGCAGAATGATGCCCGGGCGTGACGTCCAAAAGCCGCGGGAGAGACGAAATCGCAACGGGATACTTTCCCCCTTCTGGCGGAGTGTAAGAATGGCTGGAGCGCCTTCCGCCGGCCGGTGGCGCGGGGCGGGCAGACGCGTCACTCAATAGAATTGTACCGCGAACTCGTTACAGGATGGGGCTTTCGCCCGTGGGGTGGAAGTTCATGGTGTAGTCGAAACCGAAGATGTTCACGGTCACCGCGTAGTCAATGCTCACCCGCGCGGTTCTTCCCACGACTTCCACTTTAATCTGGTCCTCTGTGATCGGAGTGCTCAGCGACTGCACCTCCGCCCACACGGTTTCTCTGACCTTTTGCGGGGTTTTCTGGTGCGCGGCGAAAAACCGCGACTCTGTCTCGCAGGTATCCTGCAATTGATAGTTGTTTACGTAAGGAGGAACGATTTTGAAGCCGGCGAAGCCGATGAGTCCGAAGATCACCAGCACAACCAGGAATTTGAAGTGGCCTTCCCCGCGCTCGGATCCGGCGCGGCTCCGCTCGGAGGCTCGACGTGTCGGCACTTGTGGCATTTGAGCTACCTCAGTCCGTCCCTCAATCCGCCGGGCGTGCGGATCCCCCCGAGAGACTGGAAACGGGCCGATGCTAGCATTCGCCCTGTGGGCGTGTCGAGGCGCCGGGTGGCCCGCGTTTCCGATGCGTCACTCGCCCGCGCTGGAGCCGCGCACCCGGCTAGTACGCGCGCCCGAATAGGGCGCGCTCCTTGGACGGCGATCCGCACGCGATGCACGGACCCGTGCCCCCCGGCTGTTCCAGCGGAATGTTGCGGACCGTGGCCTTCAATTCCTCTTTGATCCGCGCCTCGCATTCCGCTTTCCCGCACCAGAACGAGAATGCAAATCCGTTCTCCACTGCGCTCCGGAACTCCTCCCAGGTTTTCGGGTCGTGCGTGTTGGCCTTGCGGAATTCCAGCGCACGCTCGTAGAGCGCCTTCTGAATTGCCTCGAGCCCGTCGTGCACGGCCCCGGCCAGGCCCTCGCGGGGCACAAATGACTTCCCCTCCCTGCCCGGCCGGTCACGCCGCGCTAGCGCCACGCTGTTCTTGGCCACGTCTTTCGGCCCGATTTCGATACGCATCGGCACTCCCCGCATCTCCCAGTCATTGAACTTGAACCCGGGCGTAACGCCCTCGCGCTCGTCCAGCGTCACGCGCAAGCCCGCTCCGGCGAGCTCGGTGCGCACGGCATGCGCTGCTTGCACCACCTGCGCCTTCTCCTGGTCGTTCTTGAAGATGGGCACGATTACGATTTGATACGGCGCCAGCCGCGGCGGAAAGATCAGGCCCTGATCGTCTCCGTGAACCATGATGATGGCGCCCACAAAGCGCGTCGAAAGTCCCCACGAAGTTGTCCAGCAGTGCTGGAGCTGCCCGTTCTGGTCGAGATACCGGATTTCGAACGCCTTCGCGAAGTTTTGTCCCAGATTGTGCGACGTGGCAGACTGCAGCGCCTTTTTGTCGCCCATCATTGCTTCGATGGAAAAGGTTTGGTCCGCTCCGGCGAACCGCTCGGAGATCGACTTCCGGCCGGGGATGACGGGGATCGCCGCGTCGTTGACCGCGAAATCGGTGTAGATATCGAGCATCTGCCGCGTTTCCGCCTCGGCCTCGGCGCTCGTGGCGTGCGCGGTGTGGCCCTCCTGCCAGAAAAACTCCAGCGTGCGCAGAAACAGCTTCGTCCGCAGCTCCCACCGCACCACGCTGTTCCACTGGTTGATCAGCACCGGCAGGTCGCGGTACGACTGGATCCACTTCGCGTACGCGTGCCCGATGATCGTCTCCGACGTCGGACGAATCACCAGAGGCTCGGCCAGTTCCTCCCCGCCGCCGTGCGTCACCACTGCCAGCTCCGGAGCAAATCCCGCCACGTGGGATTTTTCCTTCTCAATAAAACTGCGCGGGATCAGCAGCGGGAACGCGGCATTCACGTGGCCGGTGGCCTTGAACCGCCGGTCGAGCGCCGCCGTGATGTTCTCCCAAAGCGCCCAGCCGTACGGGCGAACGATCATGCACCCGCGCACCGGGGCGTAGTCCGCCATCTCGCTCCGCAGCACCACCTGGTTGTACCATTCGGAAAAATCTTCCGCCCGTGTGGGCAGCTTCTGCTCAGCCATTTGCTCGCTCTCTTTGCTCTTTGTTCCGCGAATCGCTGAAACCAACGAGACTATGGGAGGGTATTACGGAAGTCAACGGAGTTGCGGTTCATCGCTCCTGTGGTATCTGGAATGCGCCCGGGATTCCTCGATCCAGCGTCACGAACTCGGCTCCCTTGGCCTTCGCGAGCTGCCCGAGATGCCCATCGCTCACTTGCTTGGGTGCCCGCACCCAGGAGGGAAGTTGGGCCACGCCATGGTCATCGGCAATGAACTCGAACGCCACCGGGAAAGTCTGCTTCACTTCTCGCAAAAGATTTTTCGCCTCGGCCACGCTCAGTCCGTACTGCGCTGTCTGCGCGAGTATCCTCACAAAACCCATTTCCGTCGTCGGGCACGTGGCCAGCACGGCATCGGTTTCCTCCAGGGATTTGGCCCAGCGCGCGACTGGCGCGTGGAATTCGTGTTCGGAAAACCCCAGGGCCACGAGCACATTTACATCGAGCAGATATTTCATGGAAAATCGGAAAGCAGTTCACGAACTTGTTGACTGGTCAGAATCGGAGCCCCCGGACCAGCGGTCAGGACGGCCGCGCCGGTGATGGGGTCGCGAATGATTTTGCACTTCCGCTGGCGCTTTCTGCGCGGGGTCAGCACGATGCGCACACCCTCGATTCGGGCGTCCAGGGTGTCGCCCGCGCGCAGCCCCAGTTTGCGGCGGATGCGGTGAGGCAGCACTACCTGCCCCTTGCTGGAAACCTTGGTCTGCATCGTAAGACAATCTTACCACGATTCGCACCGCCCCGGAATCCCAGACCCTCGGCCAGCTCTTACTCAACCATTCCTCGTTTCTATAGCCACCCTCTGGGCCCGGTACCATTGCAAATATCGCATACCATGCCTAGAATTTGAGCGAGGTTCCTATGCCTGAGGAGACGCGAAAACTGCGTATCGCCGTGGGCGCGGACCACGCTGGCTTCCACGTCAAAGAGGCCATCAAGACCCACCTGGAGGGCGCGGGCCACACCGTAACCGACTCCGGCACCTGGTCCGAAGAGCTCGTGGACTATCCCGACTACGCGAAAAAGGTGGCGGAAGCGGTCGCGCGCGGCGAGGCCGACCTGGGAATTCTGGCCGACGGCACCGGCCTCGGCATGGCCATTGCCGCAAATAAAGTTCCCGGCATCCGCGCCACCCCAGTAAACGATTTGATCGCGGCGCGCGCCGCGCGCGAGCACCACGATGCCAATGTGCTCACCATCGGCGGCCGTATCGTGGATCCTGCCCAGGCCCTGGAAATCGTCCGCGCATTTTTCGCCGCGGCTTTCAAGGGTGGCCGCCACCAGCGGCGCAACGAAAAGATTGCCGAGATGGACTCGGCCCGCCCGCAATCGAAAGGCACCGCGGCGTAGCTGGACAGGCGCGCACGCCTCGTGCTACCTGTACAGGTTGCCATTCCGAGCGAGGAACCCGCTTTTCCCCGTCTCGAGGAGACTTCCATGGACACTCAGGATTCCCGTCGGATGGAGCGCACGGTTGCGGAGGTGGACCCGGATATCGCGGCCGCGCTCCGCGACGAGGTTCGCCGCCAGGCCACGGGCCTCGAGCTGATCGCCTCCGAAAATTTCGTCTCGGAGGCCGTCCTCGAGACCATGGGTTCCGTCTTCACCAACAAATACGCCGAGGGTTATCCCGGCAAGCGCTACTACGGCGGCTGTGAGAATGCCGACCGCGTCGAGACGCTGGCCATCGAGCGCGCCAAAAAGCTCTTCGGAGCCGAGCACGCCAACGTGCAGGCCCATTCCGGCACCCAGGCAAACATCAGCGTGTACATGGCCGCGCTCCAGCCCGGAGACACCGTCCTGGGCATGAATCTCGCGCATGGCGGTCATCTCACGCACGGCCATCCGCTCAATTTTTCCGGCCGCATGTACAAGTTCATCCCCTACGGTGTCCGCCAGGACACCGAGCTGCTCGATTACGAGGAAGTGGAACGGCTGGCCGCCGAGCACAAACCAAAAATGATCGTCGCCGGCGCCAGCGCCTACCCGCGCGTCTTCGATTTCGAACGGCTGGGACGCATCGCCCGCGCCAATGGCGCGCTTCTCTTCGTGGACATGGCCCACATCGCAGGACTCGTCGCCGCGGGGCTCCACCCCAGCCCCGTTCCCCACGCCGATTTCGTTTCCACCACCACGCACAAGACTCTGCGCGGCCCGCGGGGCGGCATGGTGCTTTGCCGCGAGGCCTTGGCCAAGGAGCTCGATAAGCTGACCTTTCCCGGCACGCAGGGCGAGCCTCTCGTGCACATCATCGCGGCCAAAGCGGTCTGCCTGAAGGAAGCCACGGAGCCCGCCTTCCTCGACTACCAGCGCCGCGTCGTGGCCAACGCCGCAGCTCTGGCGCGCGGGCTGAGTTCGCGCGGCTTCCGCCTGGTCTCCGGCGGCACGGACAATCATTTATTCCTGCTGAACGTGGGGGCGCGCGGGATCACCGGCCGCGATGCGGAGCTGGCCCTGGAGCGCTCCGGCATCACCGTGAACAAAAACGCGATTCCCTTCGATCCACTCCCGCCGATGAAGGCCAGCGGTGTCCGCATCGGCAGTCCGGCCGTCACCACGCGCGGCATGGACGAGCCGGAAATGGACCGCATCGCCGGATGGATCGCCGAAGTGCTCGCAAACCCTGCAGACACCTCGGTGCAGCAGCGCGTGCGCGCCGAGGTGGCGGAAATGGCCGCGCGCTTCCCGCTCTACCCGCGCCGCCTCGCCGAGGCCGAAGCGCATCGCGCCGCGCGAATGCCCGCCGGGGCGCCCGCGGACTAGCCGTTCATCACTCCACTTCCTCGATCTCCAGCTCTTCCGCGCGCCCATCGCGGATGGAAAACGCGCGCACCGGCTTCTCCGCACCCACTCTCGGCGAAAGGATGAAGTACGCCGCCTCCGGATAGTACGCCGCGGCGATATCCCGCCGCGAAGGCGCGTTCTCGCCATCGGGATGCGAGTGGTAAATCCCCAGGTGGTCCAGCCCCTGCTCCCGCATCTTCTGGAACAGGGCAAACAGATCCGCGGGCGCAATGTCGAACGCGGTGGCGCTGGCCAGCGAATTCGGCACGGAGAGCACGGTGGTGATTACGCCGCCGCGCCCGGCCAGCAAGCCGCAACATTCGAAGCCGGGCTCCAGCCGCGCCTCGGCCAAGAGCGCCTTCAACACCTCTCCTCTGACCCTTACCGGCCGACTCATGGCTTCAGTCTAGAGGAAACGGCCTGCTTCATGATAAAAACCCTCAAATCGCGCGGGCCGCGCCCCAATTCCCCCGCGGTGGAGGCGGAGAAAATCATGGGAAAGCAGATCGCTCTAGGCACCATCGTCGGAGCCGTAGTCATCTTCATCGTCAGCTCTATCTGGCACATCGTTCTGCCGTTTTCTGAAACGGGGTTCCACGTGTTGCCGCATGAAGAGGTACTCCACACCGCGCTGCGGCTGGGAATCACGGATCCTGGGATTTATATGTTTCCGGGCATGGACGTGACGAAACAAAACGATCCGGCGGAACAGAAGAGATTTGCGGACAAATTCAGGCAAGGGCCGACAGGACTGATCATCTTCCAGCCGGGCGGGAAAGACTTCAGCTTCCCGAAGCTGTTGGTAAACCAATTCCTATTCCAATTGATGGCCGCATTTGTCGTTTCGCTGCTGCTGGCCATGTCGGCGGCGGCGATGCCGAACTACCTGCAGCGCGTGCTGTTTGTAGCGCTGGTAGCGGTGTTCGGGTCGCTGGTGATCGATCTGCCGTACTGGAACTGGTACGGGTTCCCGGGAAATTACACGCTTGAGCATCTCTGCGAGATGCTGCTGACGTGGGGCGCCACAGGCTTTGCGATTGCTGCGGTGGTAAAGCCGCGCGCGGCGGTATGACGCCGGCCTTCGGGCCGGCCTCCTTCTTCTCCCTACGTCTTCTGCGCGCGGCGCAAAAACGTCGGCACGTCCAAATCGTCGGCCGGAATCTCTCCCGTAACGCTGGAGACGTTTCGCGCCACCTGCGCCACGATACTGTCCGTGCCGCGCCCGCCGCTGTTGGGCACGGCCACCACGCCGCCTCCGCCTCCTGCCGCGGCCACCGCATGCTGCGCCTTCCACTCCTTCGGCAGATACGCCGGCTTCTGCTGCGAGAGCCGCCGCGCCGGAGCTTCCTTGAAGCCCGCGGCAATCACGGTAATCTTCACCTGGTCCTTCAGCGATTCGTCCTGCACCGCCCCGAAAATAATGTTCGCGTTCTCATGCGCCGCCTTCTGAATCACCAGCGACGCCTCGTTCACCTCGTGCAGCGACATGCCGCTCGAACCGCTGATATTGATCAGAATGCCGTGCGCTCCCTGGATGCAGTTGTCTTCCAGCAACGGGCTGTGGATGGCGTTGTTGGCGGCCTGGGTAGCCCGGTCCGGCCCGCTGGCCACCGAGGTTCCCATCACTGCATAGCCCATGCCCTTCAGTATCGTTTTCACGTCCGCGAAGTCGCGATTGATGATCCCCGGAATCGTAATGATGTCGCTGATCCCCTGCACCGCCTGCCGCAGCACATCGTCGGCAATGCGGAACGCCTCGAAGAAGCTGGTGCCCTTTTCAATCGTGCTGATCAGCCGCTCATTCGGAATCACGATCACCGTGTCCACGCAGGCCACCAGCTCCGCGAGCGCCTGCTCCGCCTGCACCATGCGCCGTTTGCCTTCAAACGAAAACGGTTTGGTCACCACGGCCACGGCCAGCGAACCCAGTTCGCTCGCCAGCGAAGCCACTACGGGCGCGGCGCCCGAGCCCGTGCCTCCGCCGAGCCCCGCGGTGATGAACACCATGTCCGCGCCTTCCAGCACCTCGATGATTTTCTCCGTGTCTTCCAGCGCAGCTTTGCGGCCGATGTCGGGGTTGGCCCCGGCGCCCAGCCCCTTCGTCAGCTTCGCCCCCATCTGCAGCTTTACCGGCGCGGCGGAAAGCTGCAGCGCCTGCTGGTCCGTGTTCGCGGCGATGAACTCCACTCCCTCCAGCTTCGCGCGGATCATGCGGTTGACGGCGTTCTACCCGCCTCCGCCCACGCCGATCACTTTGATCTTCGCGGAAAGCGACTGGTCCTCGCTGAACGAATACTTCACGCCCGCTTCCTTCTGCGCCATGTTGCCTCCCTCTTTGGACTTTTTTCCGGTGCCGGACACGACCTCACCCTTTCCAGGCCTCTTTCAATTTCTGCCGCCACGAACCGTGCTGCTTCACCACGCCCGCCTGCGACCGGTGCCCATAGAGAGCCAGCCCCGCGGCCACTGTGAACTCCGGATGCGCGAACTCTTCGGGCATCCGCGCCAGCCCGCGCGGCCGCCCAATCCGCACCGGCACCCCGAACAGCCGCTCGACCAGCTCCGTCAGCCCCCGCAGGCGTGCCCCGCCGCCGGTCAGCACCACTCCCGCTCCTAGCCGCGTATCGAGCTCGCCGTGCTTCAGCTCGGCATGGACCAGCTCCAGCAGTTCCGTGGCGCGCGGCTCCACGATTTCCATCAGCATCCGCGAAAAAATCGTCCGCGGCGGCCTCCCCCCCACGCTCGAGATCTCGATCGGCGAATCGCCGCGCAGCAGCGAGCGCAACGCGCACGCATGCTCGCGCTTCAGCGCCTCCGCTTCCGGCACGGGCGTGCGCAGGCCCACCGCCAGATCGTTCGTAAAATGATCGCCTCCCACGGGCACCGCTGCGGTCAGCCGGACCACTCCATCCGTTATGACGATCATTTCTGTGGTCGCCGCGCCGATATCGAGCAAACAGCAACCCTGCTCCCGCTCTTCCGGCGTAAGGCAGGCCTCCGCGGCGGCGAACGGTTCGAGCACTGTGCCGGATACTTTTATTCCCGCCAGGTTCAATGCGCTCACCAGATTCTGCTCCGCCGTCGCGGACGCGGTCACGATGTGCACGTTGGCTTCGAGCTTTTGTCCCAGCAGGCCGACGGGCTGGCGGATGTTGTCCTCCCCGTCGAGGAAAAATTCCTGCGGGAAGACGTGCAGCACCACGCGGTCATCCGGCAGCGTCACGCCGCGGGCGCTTTCGATGGCGCGCTGCATGTCCTCCTTTTGCACGTCCCGGGGCCGTTGGCCGAGCGTGATTCCCCCGCGGCTGTTCACGCCGCGAATATGCGCCCCGGCCACGCCCACCAGGGCCGACTCCACAGCCACGCCCGCGATGTCTTCCGCCTGCTCCAGCGCCCGTTCCACGGCCACTTTCGTCGCTTCGAGATTTACGATCAGGCCTTTGCGCAGCCCTTTCGAATCCGCCACGCCCACGCCCATGCATTCGAGCACGGGCTGCGCGCCGCCGTTGGTCAGCGATTTGCCCGCGGCCCGCTCCTCCGCCGGGCGCACGCCGGCGATCAGCACGCACACCTTGGTGCTGCCGATGTCCACTCCCACTACGATGTTCGCCTTCTTCGCCAAACTTCATTTCCCCCTGTCACCGCAGAAAGCCATGCCGCGTTTCTACGGCTCGTGGTTCACCACCACCTGCTTCTTAAACCGAAGATCGATCGACGCCACCCGGCCTGCCGCCGCCCACTGCGCATAATTGTCGAGCACGGTCTTAAAGCGCGGCCCGAATTCGCTCGCGCCAAAATGCACCAGCACCGCCTGCGCTCCCTCCGGCGACGCGCCCGCATCTCCGCCCAGAGGGACCATCATGGCCCGCAGGTCTTCCGCCGACGAAAGGTCCACCTCGCTGAGCATCTCGCTCGCGCCCCCGCGTACCATTTCGATCTCCCGTTCGAACTGCTGGAACAATCGCACCCGTGCGGCGCGTTCCGGCTGCGGCACCTCGTCGCTGAGCCCGCTCACCACCGGCAGGCGAAAGTCGCCTTGCAGCGGGCGCTCCAAGATCGCTCCCTGCGCATCGATCAAGGCCAGCTCGCTGCCGGTGCGCAGAAACGCCACCGGAGTGCGTTCCGTAATTTCCACCCGGATGCTGCCCGGCAGGATGCGTTGCACCCGCGCCGAGGCCACCCAGGAAATGCGTTCGATCTGCGCTCGCCTCTCCTCCAGCGGGATTCGCAGCAGGCTGCGGTTGCGGTCGGGAGCAAACAGGGCCACCACGCTGTCGCGCGAAACGTACTGATTCCCCGCCACCTCGATCTGCGACGGCTCCGTGAGTTGGAGCGACGGGGAGTAAAACAGGAGGTGCCCCGCCGTAATGGCCACTGCCAGGGCCGCGCCCGCCAGCGTGGCGAGCTTCACCCACGGCAGCACGTCCTCGCGGAAGCGGCGCAGCACTCCCTTCTTCCGCACCTCTACGGGCTTCTGCCGCCGTAGGAACCGCGGCTCGTCGTCCGCCATCACTTCCGGCGGAAACCCTTCGCCCTCGACTCTCCTCACGCGTTCCAGACGATAACCTCCTCCTCAAGTTCGCAGCCGTGCGCGGCACGGACGCGCGCCCGCACCTCGCCAATCAGTCCGAGCATGTCCGCGCACGAGGCGTGCCCGGCATTCACAAAAAAATTGGCATGCCGGTCGCTCACCATCGCGTCGCCCACCCGGAATCCTTTCAATCCCAGCCCGTCGATCATGCGGCCCGCCGAGCCCCCCGGCGGGTTCTTGAAGATGCATCCCGCGCTCTTTTGGTTCAGCGGCTGGCTTGCACGCCGTTTCTCGTTGCACACACGGATGCCGGCCAGGATTTCTTCATACGGCTTCGAAGGCAGCTCGAGCCGCGCGCGAAGCATCACGTCGCTCGACCCAAACGAGGTATGACGGTATTCAAACGAAAGCTCGCCCCCGCGCACCGTCTCATTTTCCCCGCTCGCCGCGCGATACACCTCGACCTCCCGCACATACCGCCCGATTTCCGTGCCGTACGCGCCCGCGTTCATCCGTAGGGCGCCACCTACGCTTCCGGGAACGCCGATCAGCCCTTCCATCCCGCCCAGGTTTTGGCGCGCGCACGTGGTCACCATCCGGCCCAGGTCGGCAGCCGCGTCCACCCACACGGAGTTCCCTTGAATCACCACGTCGGGCTGCGGCCCGATCAGTTGCAGCACCACCCACGGCAGTTCGCCATCGGCGATCAGCACGTTCGTTCCGCCGCCCAGAAAACGGTGCTCAATCCCTTCGGCGCGAAGCAGCCGGATCAGCGCCGGCAGATGGTCATGCTGGCGGATGCGCAGGACGTCCGTCGTTCCGCCGATTCCCAATGACGTCAGCTCCGCCAGCGAGGCGCCGGGCCGGTGCTCCACTCCCAGTTCACCCAGCGCGGCCAGCAGGCGCGGTGATTCAATGCGCATGCGTCACCGCCGATTTCCCGCCGCCCAGCCGCCCGGCCAAATCCTCCGCCGCGCGGCCCACACTGCCCGCGCCGATGGTCAGGATGGCGTCGCCCGGCTTCGCTTCCTTCACCAATTCATCGAGCGCGTCGGCCATGGACGCGCGGTAGCGCACGCCGCGATGGCCCGCGGCAGAAACGGCGGCGCTCAACGCCTCGCCTGTGATCCCCTCGATCGGCGGCTCGCTCGCCGGATAAATGTCCGTCAGCACCAGCACGTCCGCCTGGTTGAAGGCGCGGCAAAATTCGTCCCACAGGTGCAGCGTGCGCGTGTAGCGGTGCGGCTGGAACAGCACCAGCAGGCGGCCGTAATTGCAGCCGCGCGCGGCATCGAGCGTGGCGCGGATTTCCGCCGGGTGGTGGCCGTAGTCGTCGATCAGCGAAACGCCGTCGAATACCCCTTTCACTTCAAACCGCCGCCCGACGCCCTCAAATTTCTCCAGCCCGTCGCGAATCAACTCCGCCGGCACGTTCAGGTAGAGCCCGACGGCGGAGGCCGCGGTCGCATTCCGCACGTTGTGAATTCCCGGCGGCGCGTTCAAATGAAATATCCCCAGGTCCTCGCCCTTATAGCGCAGCCGGAAATCGCTCTGCGGGCCGCGCAGCGCCACCTCGCTGATCTGCAAATCCGCCTGGTGGGTGGTCCCGTAGGTAATCACCGGACGGCGCACGCCGGGTAGGATCGCTTGCACATTAGGCTCGTCCAGGCAGAGGATCGCCGCGCCATAGAAGGGCACGCGGTTCACGAATTGCACAAACGCGCTCTGGATGTCTTCCAGCGAGGCGTACTGGTCCAAATGCTCCCGGTCGATCGTTGTCACCACGGCCACCACAGGCGCCAGCAGCAGAAACGTCCGGTCGCTCTCGTCCGCCTCCACCACCATGTATTCGCCGTTGCCCAGACGCGCGGTGGTTCCGGCGGCGTTCACTCGCCCGCCGACCACAAACGTGGGATCCAGCCCGGCGGCCCCGAGAATGGAGGCGGTCATCGAAGTGGTCGTCGTTTTTCCATGCGCCCCGGCCACCGCGATGCCCTTCTTCAATCGCATCAGCTCGGCGAGCATCTCCGCGCGCGGAATCACCGGGATTTTCCGCCGCTGGGCTTCGCGCACCTCGGGGTTGTCCGCCCGCACCGCCGAGGAGACCACGGCCACGTGCGCGGAGCCTACATTGCTCGCGCTGTGC
>Ga0187803_10000021_pt1 | contig 67549 bp, 110 predicted proteins | sample NC_wetland_sal_i_2_FD_132425 | JGI IMG/M metagenome (GOLD analysis project Ga0187803, IMG submission 132425) | Wetland sediment microbial communities from Neuse River Estuary, North Carolina, USA - Control_3 | ecosystem: Environmental > Aquatic > Freshwater > Wetlands > Sediment | place: USA...
CGGGGCGCCCCTCAAGGCCTTGGCCACACGCTTGGCCGCTTGCTTGGAGCGCTCGTCGAGCAGAGCCAGCGCCGAGCTCGAGGCACCCTTCTCGGCCTGCGCCTTGGCCTCGCGGATCGCTTCCCTCAGGCCGTAGACGACGCTGACGCGGTAGTCCCTTCCGTACTTCGGGCTTCTCCCCTCGCAGGCCTTCTCGGCCGCCTGGTCGACCGTGAGAGCCAGCCACGTGTAGGTCTCGCGGACCAGCTCGAGGTCTTCGGCCTTGCCGTAGAGGTGCGGGACAAATCCCCCCTTGGTCTTCTCGTAGTGGTGGGCGCAGCCGTGCAGCTCGCAGAGGACCTCCAAGAGATACGACCGCCAGTGCTGAAACCGGGCCATCGCCGGAAGGGAATCGTCTTCCGCGATGCCGCTGGGGTCCCCCGTCTCCACGAGCAGCTGCGCTTCGGCGATCCGGTGCTCGGAGAGAAGCCGCACCGCTTGGGCGGCCGCCGCTTCGGCCTCGTGGGGGTTCGAGTTATGGGAAGCGAGGTTCCGGAGCTTCTTGATCCGGTCGATGATGGCGGATTGGTCAGCCATGCGGATCCTCGCACGCTTCCGGCCACCGCAGGCACTCCCCTCCGCACCGAGGACACGGAGGGCCCCCCGGACCCCCCGGCTTGCGCCAGTCGGTCCAGAGCCGCTCGAGCGCGGCCTTGGCCTTGCCCTCGGTGTCGCCCGAGATCTCTTCTCCCGGACCGTTGAAGCGGTTCGCGTTGACCTCGACTTCGGTCCCCGCCGCGCCATCGATCGCCTGGATCACGAAGCCGATCCACTCGTCGTAGAGCCGCTCGCGCGCGAAGGGGCGCGATCCGTCAATGGGCGGGTCGCCTTCCTTGTAGCCGGCCAAGGTGAGGCAGATCATCGCTCGCCCCCGCTCTCTCGGTCGTCCAGCACCTTGAGCGCCGTGGCGATCTCGGTCGCCCGCTGCTCAAGGTGGGCGCGGGCGAGCGCCACGAAGGTGGGCGCTCCGGCGGAGGCCTCACGGTCGACCGCGTCGACGTAGGCGAGCACGCGATCGAGATCCCAGAAGGTCGCGACCGGCCGATCGTCAGGTCGCGGGGTTCCGCGCGTCACCTGGTAGGCGCCGCTCGCGTGGCGGCGGATCTGAAGGCCGGCCGGTCCGGCCCGTCGCACGAGCACGGTGCGCAGGCTACCCATGGCGCACCTCCTTCGCGGCCCTCTCGACCGCCTGAAACGCCTCGCGCGTGGTCTTTCCGAGGGCCGTGAGAAACCAGACCTTGCCTTCCACGCTGTAGACGTAGCCGTCGCGGGCCATGCCGTGGAGCTCCGCGCGCACATGGGGGTCCTGAAGCTCGGTGGGTCGTCCTTCCCCGAGATCCGCGCAAGCGCGCATGTAGCGGCGCGTCTTGGGAGTCTGGTCCATGAAGGCGACGACCAGCGCGTGCGCGTGATCGGCGCTCATGACGCACCGTCGCTTTCCGGTTCCAACTCCCATGTCCATCCCCACGCGCCGATCGCCCAGACTTCCGTGCCATCGGGCGCCTTGCTCGGGTCGTAGGTTTCCAGCTCGTCGGACGCCGGGTGATAGAACCAGTAGCACCGGGTCCGCTCGTCAAACCATGCCGTGGGGCGCTCCTCGGGGCCGGTCTGGGCATCGTTGACCCCCGTGAACGTCCCGTGGATCTCCACCCATCGCTGGACCAGCGCATCGGCGCTCGCCTTCGGGAAGAGAGGACAGCGCCAGCCGTTCCACAACTGCCCGGTGTCGTAGCCTTCGAGCGGCGGAAGGAAGGGGGGCTCGTCTCCGCAAGCGAGACCTTCAATGTGAAAGCGCGGCATCAGTCGACCCTCCGGACGGACCACTCGGGCTGAGCGCCCCCGCCCCCGTTATAGGTTTCGCCCACCCGGAGCGAGCGGATCGCGTCCTCGACCTCGGTGCCGACGAGATCGACGTTTCCCTCGAAGAACTCGTTTGCCGTGAGGTGCACTTCGTGGCCGTCGACATCCCATAGGCGGAGCATCATGGGGACCCCCCTTCGGGCGCGTAGGACCACTGGCCCACGGTGTTTCCGTTGTCGTCTCGAATGCGGCCCCGATCGGTGACCTTTCGGGTCGAGGCACTGCTCTCGCAGGCGCTTCGCCACCGATTGCAGCGCGTTCGCCACGTCGCGCGGGCTACGCATCGCGTCGTTTCCAAGCTCGATCGTCAAGGTGAACATGGTGGCACGTGTCCTTTCGTTGGGGGCGGAAGCCGTTTCGGAGACCCCGCGTGGGAGGGACGAGCAAGACGGATCCCGCTCGTCCCCCCGGACGCGAAACCTTCAGATCCTCATGGGCATCACAACCGCGAGGCTCCCCTCCTCTCCCGTCACGACAATGGGATCCAGCTCGCCCGACGTGGCGATCGTGACACGGTCCGACGAAAGGCACGCGCACGCGTCGATCAAGTAGCGTGCATTGACTCCGACCCGGAAGTCGCCCGCCTTCTCTCCCTTCTTCGCCACGCCCATCACACGGGAGGCAGAAACCGTCTCGTCGGCACTCCCTTCTTCCGGATCTTCGGCGTGCACGTCGATCGCGTCCGCTCGGAAGGTGAGCTTGACGCCTCCCGTCCGCTCGGATGCTGCCGTGGACACGGCCTTGAGCGCGTCGATCAGGGTCGTTCGATCGCACGTGGAGTGCCGCGCCATGCTTCCCCGCGCGGGAATGACCTGCAGGTACGGCGGGAAGGTCGCGTCGACGATGCGATGGGCGATCTCGACCCCACGGCACGAGAGAAACACGGTGCGCCCATCGCTGGCGATCGTGGCGAGCGTCTCCGTAGCGAGCCTGAAGCGAAGCCATGTTCTCGCGCCAGAGAAGACGACCGAGATCGGAATCGTCGCGCGCTTCGCGAAGCCCTGCGAGCGGCCCATAGGTGCGAAGCCCTGCGCGCTGACGGGCGTAGACGAGCGCGTCGATATGCGTCCGAGAAACAAGCCATGCCGACATGATGCCTTTCCTTTCCTCAGGCCACGGGGGGCGGTTTCGGTCGCCCCAACGTGACCCACTTGAGTGTTGCAGGAAAGACGGCTCCGTCTGGCTTTTTATGCACGTCGGACCGAAGATTCGTAGGAGAATGTAGGACACTCCCAAGGTACAGCCAGACTGTACCAAGGGACCGGCCTCAGATCCCAAGGGCCGATCGGCCCGACCGAAGGCATGCGACAGAAACCTAAGCCGCGACCCTTGACATGCGCAAAACGGCCGATCGGGGGCCCATTCGTGGGAGCCAAGCTTGGGATACCCCGTCTCCCACGCGGGATCGTGGAAGCGCCTGCCTTGCGGGAGCGTTGCGAGCCTTACTATGCTCCCAAGGTCGCCATGTTCATGCCGCGCCCGGAGCTCATCTTCCGCATGCTGCGCGCCGTGGAGGCCTGCGGGCCCGATGGCTGCCGCGCCCGCGACTTCGCGAAGCGCTACTTCGATGGGCCCATCACCCCTGGACAAGTCGGCGCCGGCGGCCGCTCGCTCGCCTTCCTGAGAAAGCAAGGCTACCTCACACGGATCGGCCTGAGCGGAGATGCCGCCTTGCACCAGCTGACCGAGAGCGGTCGGGCGTTTCTCAAGGGCTTCTGGGACCGCGCCCGCCAGCCGAAGCCCTCCTTCGAGCGCCCCGCGCCCACCGTTACAGGCTCGTTTGCAAGCGAGCCCCGATCGTCACCCGCCGCCCCGGAGTCGGGCTACGGCCGCTGGGAGCTCTGATGCCCAAGCCCGCCATCGTCCACGCCCCGAACGGCCAGAAAATGGCCGTCATCCGCCCGAGCACACCGGAGCTCCGTGCGCTCGCGATCCAGCTCGCGATGGCCGCGTCGCGCACGAACGACTCCGATCTCTTCCAGTCGATCCCCAAAGAGGTCGGCAGCTACACGTTCCTCGGGTTTCTCGCGCGCACCAAGCGCCTTGAGGACAAGGCCCCGACGAAGCAGCCCTACTGCGTCGTCGACGGCGACGGGCACTACGTGAGCGACATCGAGCCGGGGGATTCGTTCGTGGGCTACGACGACTTCTCGAGGCACGCGACGCCCGTCGGGGGTTCGGCGTGAAGCGTCGGAGCTTCTTGCAAGGGCTGCTCGCGCTTCTGGGCGCGCGGTGGGCGCCGACGCTGCCGGCGCCGCCCGTCCACGACATCTGGGTCTACAACGCGCCCGTCGTCTCCGAGACGCTTTCGCTGCGGTGGATGGTCAAGGGCTTCGAGATCACCAAGGACGACTACAAGGCCTTTGACCGCCCCGAGCTGCGTGCGGCTCTCGCAGGCCTGGGGATTTACCCCGAGGACGACGCGTGAACGGCCTTCAGACCGAAGCGATGCTCGCGGCGGAGGTCCTCCGCTGGCTCGAGCAGCGGGGCTTCACCACGTACAGCGAGGTCACGATGCCCGTCGGCCAGGAGCGCGCCGACATCGTGGCGACGCGATCGATCAAGGCGGGCGAGCTACTCGCCGCGAACCCGTTCCTCGACGAAGGCCCCCGGGCGACGGTCGATCACCTGCAGGTCGCCATCGTGCAGTGCAAGCGCGAGCTCAGCTTCGCCGTGCTCGAGCAAGCCGACCGGTGGAGCGAGTACGGCCACGGCACCTGGGTCGCGGTGCCGAAAGCCAAGGGCACCTCGACGCGGCACTTCGCGATCCACAAGATCGCCCACAAGGCCCTCCGCCTCGGCGTTCTGGAAGTCGACGAGAGCGTCGTCGAGGTGTGCAGTCCGTTCGTACGGGAGACCACCGATCGCGACGTCCAGAAGCTCGTCGACTCGCTCAAGCCCGGCCACCAGACGCACGCCGTGGCCGGCTCTCCGGGCGGAGGGCAGTTCACGACGTTCAAGGAAACCTGCCGGCTGCTCGCCGAGTACGTGAAGGAGCACGACGGCTGCACACTGTCCGAGGCGATCGACGGGATCACCCACCACTACCGGAGCAAGAAGAGCGCGCAGTCCGCCCTCTCCGAGTGGATCAGCAAGGGCAAGGTCCCCGGCGTCGTCCAGGGCTGGAAGCAGCGGCTCTATACCCCTGAAGGTGTGAGCTTCCGGGCGCCGCTTCCGACCCCGAGTCGCGCGCGGCGCTACCCGAAGAAGGTGGGCGCGTGAAGCCTACGTGCACCGAAAAGGCGGCCGCCAAAGAGGGCAAGCAGGTCGCCGGGATCCGCAAGAGCCTGGGGTTCACGCAAGCCGAGCTCGCGTCGCTCTTCGGCGTCCACGCCCTCACGATCTCGAAGTGGGAGCGGGGGCATCTCACGCCGAGGCCCTACCCAATGGCGATGCTCCTCGCGTTCGAGCAAGGGCACAAGCGCTGCCCCACCATCGGCAGCCGCGTGCGCGGGATCCTGGCGTCCGAGGGTCCGGTGGCCGGTGTCCACATGCTGCTCCGGGCGGCGTTCGACGACTACTGGTCCAAGCGGCGCGACCGAAAGGCGCGCCAGCGCAGGGCCCTCCGTACCCTCGCCAAGGGCGCCGCGCGACGGGGCCGCCCGTGACCCGCGCTGCCCTCTACCTCCGGGTCTCGCGCGAGGAGCTCTCGCTCGATAACCAGCGCCCCGACGTCGCGCGCGTGGCCCGCGCGAGGGATTTCGACGTCGTCGCCACATACCAGGAGAGCGTCTCGGCCGCGAAGGTCCGCCCCGAGTACAACCGGCTCATGGCCGACGCACGATCCGGCCACTTCCGCGTCGTCATCGTCTGGTCCATCGACCGCTTCGGTCGGAGCATGGCCGACAACCTCCGCGACGTCCTCGAGCTCGACCGCCTCGGCGTCCAGCTCGTGTCCGTGAAAGAGCCCTGGCTCGACACCGGAGGGCCCGCGCGGGACCTGCTCCTCGCGATCTTCTCGTGGGTGGCCGAGCAAGAGCGCCGGCGCCTCATCGAGCGCACCAAGGCGGGCATGGAGCGAGCCCGAAAGAGCGGCAAGCACATCGGCCGCCCCGTGCGCGTGACGGCCCAGGTCGCCCGTGCCGCCTCGAGGCTGCGTGAGGAAGGCCGCAGCGTCCGCGACATCGCCATCGCCTTGAAGCTCCCCCGTACGAGCGTCCAGCGGGCCCTCAAGCTCGCCCAGAAGGAGAACGTATGCCCCCCGAGAGCCGTCGAAAGCGCGTCCGAGTCCTCCGCGATCCCCGCCGCCAGATGACCCCCGAGGGGCGGACGTTCGTGCGCAGGCTCGAGGCGGGCAAGTGGGTCGAGATGCGCATGTTGGCCCTCGGCGCGCGGCGGCGCGGGCGGCTGCTCATCGTCTCGTGCCAGCCGGCGTTCGACGGCACCTACACCGTGCTGGCCATCGAGATGGGCATGTCGGCGGGGTCGCTCGAAGGGGCCCTCGACAACCACGCCCACCAGGTCGTCGCCGAACACCTGCCCAGACAGAAGGCGCGCGGCGTCGCCGCCGCGTTTCTCCGGTCCTGGAAGGCCGGCAAGCCCACTCTCCCTCGCCCCGACGTTTGCGCCTGCGGGCCGATCGTCGACGATACGACCCACCGGACCGTCCGGACGGTCCCCGCCGCGTCCTCGGGGCGCCGAGGCGCTCTGCCGCCGCCTCCGACCGTGCTCGGCTCGACGATGATGGGCCCGCCGCCCCCCTTCACGCAGTGGGTCTTCGGTCAGGGCAAGTGGCAGCTGCTCGGGGCCGATGGCACCCACCTCGGCACCCTCGAGGTGCCGCCGGCGGCCAGTGGGGGCCCAAAAGCGCTCCCCGCTTCGACCCCTGCCAAGCCCGCGAAATCGCGTCTGCGAGCCGTGTAGCTTCAGAAGCGGTCGGTTGTGGGCCGGCTTCCGTGTGAACGGCCGGTCACGGATGCCGGCGCACGGTCACCCGAGCCTGCTTCCGACGCCACTCGAGGGCGGCCGCGCGGGCGTGGCGGCTGGAGAGGAGGTAGGACCACGTCCTCTCGCCGAGCCGGACCGTCACCGTCCAGAACTTCATGGGTACCACTCGACCCTCGTCGCGCACCCCGAGCAGAGCTCGGACCCCTGAACGCCCGCCGGCACGCACTCGCCGACCCCGAGGTCGCCGACGAGCGATCCGGGCTCCTCGGCGGGCGGCAGCGGCACCGGGCAGGGCCACGGAGGCGAGCAGCCGCACTTCGGGCACTTCTTCGCCCCCGGCCAGCGCTCCCACGCTTCGGAGATCGTCTCAAGGGCCAGGTGCGGGTCGCCGGAGGCGATGGCGAGCGCCCGCGCCATGCGCTGGCCCTCGGGCGTGATGCGGTAGCCCGCTGCGCGCGTCGCGGCGAAGTCGCCCAGCAGATCCACGCGTTCGAGGCAGCCGAGGCGCAAGAGCTCGCGCGCCAGACGTCGGCCGACCCCACGGAGCACGATGACCCCCTCGGGCGCGATCCCTGGAAGACGCGGCGGGTGGAGCGCCTTGAGAAGCAGAGTCGCTTGCTGCGAGGTCAGCCGGGCACTCCGTGGGCGAGCGCATGCGCGCGCATCTCGGGCGTCGGATCGAAGAGGCCGAGGCGCCCCTTGCACGGAAGAAACGGCAAGGCCGTGGCGTCCTCGAGGACAAACCCGAACCGGTCCTGCATGTGCCAGAAACTCGCCTGCATCGGCCCCTCGATGCCGTCGTAGACCGGATCGTCGCGACGTCGGTGCCCGCGAGCGATGACGCGCGTCAGCTTGGCCCAGCCGATGAGCCCCCCGAACGGAAGCGACGAGAACGGGGGACACAAGTTCGCGGCGGAGAGGCCAAAGGCCTCGGCGACGAAGATCGACGCGTCGTCGTAGTCCTCCTCGTCGACGGTGCTCGACGCGTGCAAGAGCACGACGCCCCGGTAGTCGGTGCTCCACTTGCGGTTCTCGATGGTCTTGCCATGCAGAAGCCACCACCACCAGGGCTGCCGGCCGGAGAGGACCTTCATGCGGCCCGCCTTCCGAAGAGAGGGAGGAAGCGCACCATCGCCGCCATCCCGAGGGCGATCGTCGGAGAGACCATCAGCCAGCGCAGCCGCTGTTGCTCCCGCCATGCCTCCGCAAACGCCAGGTAGGAGGCCGCAGCGGCCCGACGACTCGGCTGCGCGAAGTCGAAGGGGCGAATGGGCGAGGCCAGCGTGGCGCGCGCGGCCGCTTCGAGCACAAGGCCGATGGCATGCTCGATCACGGGTCACCCCATCGGGGCGCGCCAGAGAGCTCCTCCTCGCTGAAGGACATGGGCATGCAGATCCCGACGGTGTCGCCGTGGCGGACCAGCAAGCAGTTGCCGGCGGCCGACTCATGCCATGCCACACCGGCCACCGCCGGCAAGAGATCCCGCCTCAGGCCGAGCTTTTCGAGCAGATCGGCCACGAGCCACCGGTTGAAGCCGTGGCCGAAGAGCACGATCGGCACCGGGCGTGCGCAGGCGCACTCGCGGTAGCCCCCGTCGCAATCGTCGCACCGGCACTCGTGCACGTCGTCGCAGTGGTCGCAGCGGCGCTGGAGCCGTCCGGTCCCCGAGCAGTACCCGCACATCTTGCGGCGCCGGTTGTGGCACTCGGCGCAAGGCGGCGCTTCGACGAGAAGGAGCAGCTCGCGGACGTCCCTCGGCTCCGGGGTCACCGAGCGCCAGGCCTCGATCGCCGCGCCCATGCGCTTCGGGTCCTTGGGGGCCCGAACGGTGCGCCCTTCGGGCAGTGTGCGGGTGACAAGGCCGTGGTAGCCGCTCGTCTGCAGAAACGAGCCCTCGACCTCGTAGACGCGATCGAGCGGGCCGATCACGACACGTCCTCCAGCGGCCGCACGATCTGGGCGATCTCCTCCTCGGTCCGCCCCCGTCCGAGCCGAAGATTGGCGATGCAGTCGGGGTTTCGGAGGGCCACGCGGGCCGCTTCGGCGTGGACCGTACAGAGGAGATTGCCGGCGAAGCCCACGTGCGTCGCTCCGGCTCCGCAGGGCTCGTAGCCGCGGTGAAGCAGCGCAATGGCCCACTGGGCGAAGTTCTCGGCCTTCTCGACGTCGCCGAGGGGCAGGCCGTTCGCGGTGCAGACGCGCGGCTCGGGCGGCGGCTTGAGCGAGGTGACGAGCGTCTTGCCGACGGTGTACCCGGGCACCTTCGCGCGACAATGGTCGCAGAGGATCTCTCCGACCGCCATGGCCATCGCCTCCGCGCCATGCTCTCGGAGGATGACGCGGAGCTTCGCGGCGCACACTTCGCAGAGGTCGATCTTGGCCATCCGGGGGATCATCGTCCGGCCCTCACGGCTTCGACCGTGAACTGCCCGGTCGCCGCCTCGACGCCCTTGCCCGTCAGCCAGTAGCCGAGCGCCTCGATCCACATGACGAGGCCGTCCTTCTTCGCCTTGTCGAGGATCCGCTCGATGCGCCGACGCCGATCCTCTGGATCCTCGATCGCCGTCGCGATGTAGGACTGGGCCACAAGCTGCTCGAGCGTGAGAAAGCGCATCGCGTGGATGGCGCGCAGACAGGCGCGGAGGTCGCTCACGGGCAGACCCTCCCTTCGATGGGGAGCCAGAGCCACACGTCGCCCCTGCCCACCCTGTGCTCGAACTCCACCCATCCGGCCATCCGGAAGCAGTGGCCGGGCAGGTGTCTTCGACCGCGATGCTTGCGCGTGGCCTCCGAGCTGACCGCCGTGACCAAGGGGATCCCCACGGGATCGAGGCCGAGCTCCTCCCGGGCGACGTCGCTCCCGAGCTCGGTGACGGCTTGCCGGATGAGATCACTCGATCGGTCGCCCGTCTCGTTGCGGAAGATCGTGCACTCGAGGACCCTCAGGCCGTCTCTCCTCTCCTGGCCCGCTTCCCACTTGGGGCGCCACCAGCAGAAGACCGCTGCTCCTCTCGCGTCCTCGGCGAAGAGCACGAAGTTGTACCCCGGGCGTGTCCACATCGGGTGCCCGGGGGATTGCCGGGTGTAGTGCCGGTCGGCGAGCTCGCGGCAGCGGGGATCGCCCTTGTTGCGCGGCGACCAGCCCGGCCTCGCCTCGAAGAGGCCCATCTGCGCGGCGGCGCTCACGGGAGCCGTCCCATCTGCCGCGCGATCGCGCGCGCCACGGCTTCGGCCAGGGGAGGGGGCATCGCCTGGCCGATCTGCGACCAGCGCGACCGCTTGGTGTCTCCGGCGAAGTGCCAGCCTTCGGGGAAGCCCTGCAGGATCGCCGCCGCCTTCTCGGAGAGCTTGATGGCGTTGGGGCCATGGCCCCGGTTGTCCGGGAGATAGCTCTTCTCGTGGTGACCGGGAGGCGCGAGGCGGCCGCCGTGATCGGAGTGCACGACCGTCGCGGGCCGGTCCCACGGCCACTCGACGACCTTCTTGCTCCCCCCGCCATCGGAGGCCGCGAGCGTCATGGCCGGCGCATCGGCGTCCGAGACCGGGTGCTTGCTCGTCACGAGGACGGTGGCACCTTGGTCGCCTCGATCGGCCTTCGCGCCGACCGTCGCCGAGGGCGCATCGAGGGTGTTCGGGGGGTGGCGATCGTTGACGGTGAGCGTCGCGCCATCCGCATAGCCGCCGCTCGATGCGATCTTGTAGTAACCATCGCCTGCGTCCGAGTCGTAGCAGGGATCACACACCGGGAGCTTTCGTCCGAAACGCGTGTCGACCCGCGTCGCCCGCCGGCCGCACGACAGAAAGGCGCGGCACGCGCCGAGGTCGGCTACAGGCGTCCGCAGGAGCTTGTCGGGTGTGCCGGCGGTCCCGGCGCGGATGGTGCGGCTCGGTTCGTCGAGCTCGCTGGGCGGGTGGTGCGCGACCTCGAGGAGCACCTGGGGCGCCGAGTGCCCGTCGCCTCCGCCTCGCAGCGTCTGGGCGGGCTCGTCGGCGCCATTGGGTCGGTGCTTGCCGCTCACCATCAGCTGCTGGCCCCGGGCGGCCGCCCGGATCGTCGTGGACGGCTTGTCCAAATCGCTCGGCGAGAACATATCCTCCTTGGCGACGAGCAGCGCCCCATCGCCATGGGTATTGCGGGTCAAGGTCCTCGCCGGCGCGTCGAACTCGCTCGGGCGGTGATCCGGACCGTCGAACACCACGTTTCCCCCGCCGTTCTGGCGGCAGGTCACGACGTCGGCGGGCTCGTCGACGCGGCTTGCCCGCGCCTTTCGTCCGGGTTCCCGCCGGCGCCGATGGTCGACCCTCACCGCTTCGGTCGGATGGGCGAGCACGTTGCCATCGGAGAGGTTCGAGGTGCCGACCACGCGCGCGGGCGAATCGGGGATGGAAGCCACCTGCTTGCCGTTGGCGCCCCTCCATCGCAGACGGACCGGACTGCCGAGATCGGCAGGCGAGAGGTGACCCAAGGCCTGCCGGCAGGTCACCCAGGGCTTCAGATCGGTCCCCGCAAGGAAGTGGTTCTTGAGGGCCTTCGGATCGCAGTGCGTGGGCTCGGGCCAGCATACGTGCGCTGTCCCATGCCGGTGCCCGAACCAGAAGGGTCTTATCCGGTGCTGGGGCACGCCGTAGTTCGCGGCGTCGAGGCGCACGAAGTCGATGCACCAGCCGCCCTTGGAGGAGAGCGAGCCGATCGTCTTCTGGACCGTGGGCCAGTTCGGCCCGTCGTCGAGGCCGGGCACGTTCGCGATGAGAAAGGCCTTGGGTTGAAGAAGTCGGACGAGCTCCACGGTGACGGACAGCATGTCGCGCTCGGCCTCCTGGCCCTTTCGCTTTCCGGCGCGGCTCCATGGCGTACAGGGGGGATCGGCCACGAGCAGCTCAAGGCCGTGGTCGGCGCTCGCGTCTGGGCGCCAGCCGACTTCGACCATCCGCAAGAGATCCCGCACGTCCATGCGGATGGGGGCATGGTGGAGGTTTCGCTCGTAGGACGCGATGGCGTCCGGGTCGTGGTCGAACGCCATGTCGACCGGAAGTCCCGCCCTGCGGAACCCCTCGGCCATGCCTCCCGAGCACGAGAAGATCTCGAGGATCATCCTTCGCCCCCGGGGGTCCCGACAGGCTCGACCGTCTCGACGTCGAGGATCTCAACGGTCGTCGTGCTCTTGCCGGCCTTCGCGACCAGCTCCTTGAACCACTCACACTCGGGCGCCTCGTGGCTCACGGTCTTTCGGAGATCGTTGGCGACGATCCGTTTGCCGCAGTGGCAGGTGGCATGCCGCACGTACGCCGCCGCGCGGACAATGCTCCTCACCGCACACCTCTCGCCATATCGTCGAGCGACTTGACGTAGAGCGCGAGCGGCAAGATCCGCATGTTGTCGAGGCCATTGGCGCCGACCGTGCCGAGCGGCTCGACGAGGCCCCGGCGCATCATGTCGCGCAGATCGATCACGGGAAGCTCGACCGCGACCGAGGTCCGGGTCGTCTGCGCGGCGAGGATGGCCGCTCGCTGGGCGTGGCTCAGTCCCCTCACAGGCTCTCCTCGCTGTCGATGCGGATACCCTCGGGAACCCGCCGAGCCTTCTCGAGGTGCGAGAAGCACGCGTGCCCGAAGAACTTCACCGGCTCCCCGGAGAGACTCGGCGGAGCGGTGATGTCGCGGAACGTGAGGCGGATTCGGGCGAGGTTCGGGCAGCCAGCACCCGAGCTCGTCTCGTACTCGCAAGCGGTCGGCGGTTGGTGCGACATCGTCCCTCTCTACGATGCCACGCTCGAAAGTGAAGCGTGGGAGCTACTTGGTGGCGGCCGCCTTCGCGGGGGTCCCGTTGACCTTCTTCGAGAGCTCCCGGTAGGCGAGGCACGAGGCGCAGAGGCCGTCCTTGACGGCGTCCTGGTTGGGGTGCTTCTTGCACTTCGCGGGGATCTTCGTCGTCTTGTATGCGTGGATGGCGCGGCTCGGTCGAGGCATCACGGTCTCCTTTTCTTCGGGGGCTTGCCTTGCATCTCGCGTTCGGAGGGAAGCGTGTCCTTGGCCTTGCGCACCCTTTGCCGGATGTCGCCGAAGAAGTCCTCGGCCGCTTGCTTGCCGACCTCCACGAGGTCCTCGAGGTCGTCGGTGGCGCTCGCGACGACTTCCGCCGCCGCCCGTGCGGCCGCCCGTGCGCCGATGCGGGCAAGCGTGCGTAGGGCCTCTTTGGCGGTGGGGTTCACGGAGCACCTTGCGGCATCAGCACGAAGCCCTCGAGGCGCTCGGCGTCGAGGTGGGCCTTCCATACCAGATCGACATCCTCCCACTGGACACCGCACGCCGCCATCGCCTCCTCGTAGCCGTGGGACGTCTTCGCGGCGACCTTCGGGAGCACGCACGTCGCGTCGATGGCGGGCGGCGGACGGAGCTTGGTGGTCAAGAGCAGGAGCACGAGCAGGATGAGGCCCGAGAGGATCCCGAGTTCGCCCGCGAGCGCCGTGCCGATCGAGCGCACGCGCACGGCCTCCCCTTGCTCGATCTCCTCGGCCGTCTTCAACTGGGCTTGTCCTTGTCTCCCGAGAGAAGGCTCTGGATCATCTCGAGGCCGCCCTCCGTCATGAACTTCTCGACGACCGGCATCACGATCTTGCGGTAGAGGACGCGAATCGCAGCGGCCCTTCGCACCTGGCCTTGCTCGAAGGCCACGTGCAGTTTGTCGTCCTCCTCGACCTGGCGGACATGCTCCCTGTGATCGCTCTCGTGCATCTCGAGGCGCCGGCGCTCGAGGTCGTTTCGCGCTTCGACCGCCTGGGCGAGGCGATCGAGGGCTTGGGCAATGGGGTCCTCTGGCATGGATCACTCCTCTTCGATCGTCGCGATGAGAAAATCATCCCGGAGGCTCATGAAGACGAAGGGGCCCACTTTCACCACCTCGAAGCCGCCCTGGGGATGAAAGAGAACCCGTGCTCCCGGGACGACCCTCGTCCGGTCGGCCTCGGACGCGAGAGGCCATCTCGTTCCCTTCGCCGTGAGCATGCCCGGTCCCACGGCCATCACCGTCGCCTTGACGGGTCGTCGGTACCGGAGGTCCTCGAGGAAGGAGGGGGGGTACCAGAGGAGGCCCGAAGGGCTCATCTCGGGGGGAGCATCGGGTTTGACCACCACCCGATCGGCATTCGGGCGGTAGAAGCGGGGGAAGGTCTCGGGGGTCGGGGGACAGATCTTCTGGATCTCTTCCGGCTGGTTCTCGTACCAGTGGCGCAGGGTCTCTCCCTCGAACAAACACCCGAGGTGGCCGGTCTGGGGATAGGGGATCCCGCAGCGTCGGCACTTCGACCCGTCGATGTCGTGCGCGAGAGGTCGGGGGGCGTTCGCGGCAGATGCCACGGCCACCGTTTCTGCGGAGAGGCTCATCGTTTCGTCTTGCCCTTCTTTTTCTGACCCGCTTGTCGGCCCGTTTCGCTCGTGAACCATCGCCCCTTCGACGACGCCGCGCCCTTCTTGCCGGCTTTTTGACCGGTCTCGGACGTGAACCGCGCACGTTTGCCCCCCACCGCCTTGCCGCCCTTGCGGGACACCTCTTTGAGGGCTTCGGGCGAGAGGTGCTGGAATCCCACGAGCGAAAGGCAACCTAACGCAGCCGTGTCGGCCGGTCAAGGGCCAGGGCGGAGAAGCGCACGCGAGGTGCTTACGCCGTGACGCCCGCGCCGCAGCCGGCGCACACGAAGTGCACTCCGTTGAAGAGGGCATCGACGAAGCCGCGGTTGTTCGCCGGAATCGTGGCAAGCACCGTGGCTGCATCGTCCTTGACGACGAGCGCGTGGCCGCTGGCGATCTCGTTGCGGGTGATGCGGATCCCGTCGCCGGGAAGGGCTCCTCCGACGCCGAGCGTCAGCACCAGATCGGCGCCGATGACGTTGCCGACCGGCAGCGTGTAGTGGTTGCCGCCGCGCGTGTAGCCGGCCGTCGCTCCCGTCCCGTTCAAGCTGAGGGTCAGCGCATGGGCGACGTTGTCGGCGAGCGCGGCGCCTTCGACGGGCGCCCCGAAGAAGCCGCCGACCACGAGAACGAAGCTCGTCGCGACCGTTCCTCCGCTCTCGAGGAGGCTCAGCCACGACGGACCATCGAAGAGGACGCCCGATCCACCCAAGCCGGTGATCGTCGTCGCGGCGGTGAACGACGTCCCGACGAAGGTCGCCGCTTGGGCAGCCGCCCCGATGTCGATGGCCATCGAGGAGACGGAGGCCCCATCCGAAATGAAGGCCTTGCAGGTCACCGCGCCCGAGATCTGCGCGTCGACGACCGCGACCTGGGCGCCCGCCACTCCCGTCACCGACGTCAATCCGCCGAGCAGAGAATAGTCCTGCGCGACGACTTGCAGCACCTTCGTGGCGGCACTGAGATCCAGGAGACCGCCCATCGCGGCCCCCGTGGAATCTCCCGAGAGAAAGATCTGGGAGTTGACGACATCGTCGGTGACGACGAAACCTCCCGAGACGCTGAGGTTGTGCAGGCTCAGGGTCGCGAGCGCGGGCGCGTGAGCTCCTCCGCCGGCCACCGAGTTGTGCCAGGTGAGACCCCCGGTCAGCTCGAAGGGGGCTCCCGGAAGCGCGTTGTAGACCGCCCGCAGCTCCACGTTGCGGTACGCGGGAAGGACCGGGTTCTCGGTGTAGCCGTTGAGACACGGGGCAATGAGCCCGAGCTCCATCGCGCTGTTGTCGGCAACGCTCGATCCCGTGGGTGAGATCGTGTTGAGCCACCCTTGGATGGTCTGGAACGGCTCGGCGATCGATCCGTCCTGGCCTCCGGTTCGGCCTCCGTCGATGAACGCCGTGCGCGAGAGCGGAAGAAGGCCGCCTCCGCCTTGGCCCAACGCCAGGAGCGCCCGGACTCGCTTGAACCGCGCGTCGAGAAGACCCTTGCTGACCGATCGGGCGCTCATGGGCGACCCTCCTTGATGGGAATGAGGGGGAGGATCAGGCCGCGAGCGGCGTCACCGTGACGCTCGCTTCATCTGCGGCGAGGACCTGGGCGTTGGTCGCCGCGCTCGAGAGGTGCACGGCGTACTTGAGGACCGCACCGGCCGGAGGGGTATCGATGATCTCGGGGATCGAATACTGGCCGTTCATGTTCACGTGGGAGGAGTCGCACGTGATGGCCGGTCCGATGAGGACGGCAGCACCCGCCGGATCGCGGATGATCTGCGCCACGAACGCCGTGTCGATGGCGGCCGCTCGGAAGAACCCGCAGGCGCTCACCTTGTAGCGCTTGAAGTTCGGGGGGGCGGTGGGGAGATCCGCGACGGCGGGGATCGTGATCGGGTTGTTCGCGCCGATCGCGCCGGAGTTGAGCGTGGTCGTCGCGGCGTTGGATGCGCTCTGCTGCGAGCTCGCGATGTCCAAGGCGGCAAGGGCCCTCTTGAGGGCTTTGAGAGCGGTACCGAACGGGGAAGCGGGTGCGTCTTTCATGGCCGTGGATCCTTCTCGGATGATGGGGAGCCTACGAGGCTACCCATGACGGGGTGAACTGCGGGAACGTGTCAGGCGTGCGCGTGCTTCATGTGAGGGTGGGTCTTCTTGCGGCGATAGGCGGCGTAGCCGACACCGCCGGCGGCGACGACGAGGAGGCCCGCGACGATGGGCACGGTGTAGTTCGTGCCACTGGTGACGACCACCGTCGTCGGCGTCGTCGGCGTCACGGTCACAGGCGTGGTCTTGGGAGCGGGAGCCTGGACCCCCAGGATGGCGCCGTACGCGGCCTGGGTATTCGGACCGTACTCGCCGTCCTCGTTGAGCTTGCCGTTGTTGGCGGAGTCGTTCTCGATGTCCGACACTTGATCCGCGTTGTACGCGACCTGGAACTGGTAGACGACCGCGTTGTAGACGTGCTCGTCGGGAACCCCATTGGCCGCGATGTACGCGTTGAGCGCTCCCGCAGCGGAGAGGAGATCGGCGCCGGCGGCCGTCGTGTTGAGGTCCGCTTGCGTCACCGGCTTGAAGTTGGGCTTCACCTGGCCGACTCCCGCGCCCGCCATGTACCGGTGGCCTCCGGATCCACTTCCTCCTCCGAGGACCTTGAAGCCGGAAGGAGACAGCGCGGACTTCATGTACCAGGATCCCCGGTAGCGAAATTCGGTCTCCCCCATCTTGTTGGCGTTCGACACCGCCGCAGACCATCCCGCTTCGCCGTTGAGAAGCCCCAGATCCGCGCTCGAGAGATCCTTCCAGTTCGGGGAATCCGGAGCCGGTTGCACCGGCAGCTGCGCCCAGCGCCTCAGGTTCGCGTTCAGAACGGCCACCGAGTCGCCCGCCCCGATGCCCATGAGGCTCTTCAGAGTGGCGACCCCGTGGTCGTCCAAGTGGATCGTCGGCTGAAGGGCGTTGTTCACCGCACTGCCCGGAACCGCGCCGAGGTCGGTCGGGGAAGATCCCGGCTTGTGGCCCCCCGCCATCGCGCCGAACGCGAAGAGGATCGGGGGATCGGTTGGCTTGGCCCTTGCCGTCGCGAACCAGTGACCGCTGACCTGGAACGGCCTCCAGAGGATGGGCTTGGTTTTGCCCATCACGCTGTACTCCTTGGCTCTCTGGAACGCAGTTCTTCCCGCAGGAGCCGTGAGGATTTGCAGCCAGGCCAGGGACTGCTGCGCCATTCGTTGCCAGTGACGATCGCCCACCGAGGGACCGGGAGGCCCTCCCCCTGCGCCCATTCCCACCGACGCCAGGGGAAGTCCGATCGCGCCGAGGCCACGTTCGGCCATCGAGAGGGCAGGCTGGGTGAGGGTCGCGAGCATGGGAGGTCCTTCCTCTGTCACTTGGGGGAACCCGTCGATCGGCCCCCGGCAAACCCGAGAATACCACCAAGTAGACCCGCCCCAAGCGCAATCAATCCGGTCGCTCCGGCCGAGAACTTCGTTCCCCCCGATCCACTTCCCGAGGGACCCGTAGGAACGGTCGCGGGCGTCGTGGATCCCCCGCCGCACTGGGCTTGAAGCGAGATGACCTGGCTCCGGAGATTGTTGCCGTAGGCGACCAGCTCCTCGGTGTAAGTAGAACTCGACTGGTCGAAGGACGAAAGGCCCTGCATGACCTGGCCGAGGGCGGACAGAACCGCGTCCTTGTCCTTGCCGAACTGGATCCCTCCCGCAATGGTCCCGTCGCTCGGCTGCATGGCGTTGATGGCGCCCCAGAGGAGGTTCAGCTGCTCGTAGACGACGCCGAGAGGCGTGGACGAGGAGTATCCCGGAGGCGGAGTGGCTCCGAGGCCCTCGACGACTTCCGAGACGGTGATGTCAGCCGAGGTGTCGTTCATGGCCCACCACGCTTCGCACTTCGCTCACGAGACTGTCGACCTCGACGATCATCGAGACTCCGACCCGCCAGACGATCGCGAGATTGCTCCCGTTGCCGAATTTCCCATCCTCCGCGTTGCAGAGGAACGCGTCTTCCGGGCGGATCCCGATGCCGAGGACTCCCGCTCCCGAGCCGGTGGAAATGTCGAGAGGACGCGTCGCGGGATCGGTCTGCGCGCACGAGATGAAGGCGCAAACCGTGTCCGGGCCCCGTACCTCGAGGTCCAAGGACTCCCATGCGTCGGCGGTCTTCCACGGGGTCTGAAGGCCGTAGACGTTCGACAACCGGGGATCATCGGTGAGGGGAGTGCCGTAGGGCCGTCCGCCATTGGGCGGAACGTACGCCGTGAGATCCGTGTAGAAGGCGTCGCCGGCGGGCAGGGTGTAGCTCTGGTACAGAAGCGCACTGGTCATCCCGAAGCCGCGCCGGAAGTTGTTCAAGTCGGTCGCGTTCGACGGACGAAAGGACGGAAGCCCCTGGGCGTTCGGAGGCCCCAACCTCCGGAAGTGCCACGTGGTCGTCGCGTCCGCGAACGTCCACCCGGGGCTCGTGACGTCCAAGATCACGGGAGTGGGAGCCAAGGCGGGCGCGGGCGCACCCGCGAGGGGCAGAGGTGCCCGAAGACGTCGGCGGATCTCCGGCGCCGCTAGCGCGGAGGCTTGCACCGGGCCCGTGGGTGGAGGCGCAGGGGTATTCGGAACCAAGACCCCGATCTCCATCAGCTGCCGGTAGCCGATGATGCGGGCCCGAGACCCTTCCGCCACGCTGAAGGCGCAGCCGAGAAAGAGGTAGCGGTTTCTCCACTGGGGAGAATGGTTCTGGCTCGCGACGGTCGCCGTGGGCAGAGTCGGGACCCTCAGACCCAGCCACGAGATGCTCCCGAACGGGTCGGAGAACGTGACCTGCTTGTACTCGTCCTGCCCGTAGGACAAGAGCTCGAAGCGGCGGCGCGCGGTCACGGGAGCGAGAATCCTTTCGCTCGCGGCTTAGCCCTTGACCCCGGTGTAGGTCAGCACCCTCTGGCGATAGGCATCGGTCACGACGATGCCGCATTGATCCGCGAGGTATTGGAGGGCCTCGTTGTTCGTCATCTCCACGAACAGTTCTCCCGTCGGGATCCGGCAGCGGAAGGACACCGTGACCTCGATGGGCGCAAAGGGCAGGGTGACTCTCGCCTCGAATGCCATGAAGAGCTGCTGCTGGTAGGTCAGGATCCAACCGGCGGGCCAGTGGCTCGTTCCGGAAACGAGATCGCAGAGGGTCTTGAGCGGCGTGAACTTCTCGGCCACGGTGTACCGGGGGGCTCCCTGCACATCGAGCGTGGCGGACAGTCCGCTCTGGAACGTGTAGAAGTAGTCGCTCTGGGGTTGAAACACCGAGAGGTTCGCGGTGTTCGATTCGTTCAGGACTTCGAGGACCATCGCATCGACGATCGTGTCCTGGCAGATCTTCACGTCCGAACCCGTGGCCGGGATCATCGTCACGTCGGTCGCGTCGAAGTCGGCGACGATGTTGATCATGTACGGCGCGAACCGGACGCCCAGGGCTCGCGCCAGGGCCAAGCGAGGCGAGCCGGCCGCGAGGTACTGCCAGACCTCGGACGCAATTCCCGTCGGTTCCACCGCTCCGAGTCCGGCGTAGAGGCCGCCCTTCTCCTCAAGAGCTCCGACGCCCTCCTGGATGTTCTTCGGCGCGTTCTTGAGCCAAGAACGTTCCTCGTCCCACCGGGCGACGATGCCGCCCAATCCGATGGGCTTCGATCGCTGACCGAGCTGCTGCTTGACCGCCGCGAGCTCCTCGCGCAAGGCCTTCGTTTCAAGCGACTCGTCGGGCATCGGAACAGCTCCTCAGCGGGGAAAAAGCCCGGCCCGCGCGGGCCGCTTTTCAAGCGGCGCGCGGGGGCCGGGGTACTGCGATCTCTCTCTTTTTCGGAAACCTTGCCTCTCAGGCGGCCTCGATCAGCCGCCCTGCATCGCGAACCGGATGCCGCAGGCGGCCATCACGATCTCGCGGATGTCGGCGTTCTGGCTCATGATGTTGTACCAGTCCTCCGACACTTCGAAGCCCTTGATCATCAGGGACAGCTTGAAGTCGCCGCCCTTGAAGATCGTCCGCAGGTTCAGGACCGACTGGGGAGCCGGATAGGTGCCGTCGAGGGTCCGCTCCGGAGCCGTCGCGAGCGCCGTGGGCGCGATGTTCGTGAACTCCGTCATCGACGGAGGAATCACGCCGCCGAGGCCGTTGGTGATGCTCATCGCCCGGCGCATCTGGTCGCCCTGATCGGTGTCGTTCTCCTGGAGGAAGATCCCGATCGGAACGCCCGGCTTGATGACGTACGGAAGCGTCATCTTGCGAAACTCCGAGTTGCCTCGGAGCATGCAGCGGAGATCCATCCCGCCGAAGGTCGCCCCCACGCGATCGAAGTCACGCGTCGGCGTGAACACACCCGGGAAGGTCCCGCCGGCAATCGCGGCGCTCCCGAGACGGAGGAAGTTCGTCTTGAGGAAGATGAGGGCGCTGCCCATCGAGACGTAGCGCTGGTTCATCTGGTTGACGAAGTCGACGATGTCGACCTCGCTGTCGGAGGCACTGCCCTCCTGGGCATTGGGCGGCATGTACGCGGTGTGCCGCAGGACTTCGTCCATGATGTTGGTGTGCTGGCCGATCTTCCACCGGAGGTTGTAGCCGCGCACCATGTGCCACGCGGCGTAGTTGGCCCACCAGCCCCACTGAAGCACGGCAGGGGTGAGGATCTGCCCCGCAAACGGCGGCTCGATGCCCGCGAACCCGAGCGCGGCCGCGTCGGCCGCCGTCCAGACGTCGGGGGAAGCCGGAATGGCGCTCGCGGCCACTTCCGGAACGGTCCACGCGTTGCCGATCGTGTCCCACTGCATCGGTTCCGTCTCCACGTGGAACCCGAGGTAGCAGGCGATGAAGAACGTCTGGGTCTGGCCCGTCTGGGCCATCGTCGTCTCGACGAAGTCGATGCCATGCACCGATTTCCCGCTACCGAAGAGGTCGATCGTCGACCCGAAGTTCGCGCTGATCGAGGCGTCGCTCTGGGGCCCCAGCATCCCCCAGCGGACCTGCTCGATCACGTCCATGTTGTAGACGGGGTTGTCCTTGGAGTTGTTGATGAGGTCGATGATCGCCCCAAGTCCGGCGTCGCCAAGGCCCTTCTGGCCGCGCTGATCCTTGAGCCAGAAGTCCTGGCTCTTCGGAGTGGCGCCCATGCCGACGCCCGCGTCGATCGCGCTCTGCTTGAGGCTCTGGCCGCTCGCCTTGATCTTCTCGGCGTTGATGCCGGCGACGCCAGACCCGAGGATGCCCATCTTGCGGCGCTTCTCGAGGTCGTCGCGGATGTTCTTGGTGTTGTTCTTGGCCCAGAGCTTGTCCTGGCCGTTCTTGAGGCTCTTGAGCTTGTCGACCCCGAAGGCCGATGTTTGCGTGGTCATGGGTTCGCGCTTCCTTTCGCCGTCCCCCCTGCCCAGAAGGCTTCATCGGGGGCTTGGCGGTTGGGTGCGAACACCGAGGTCCGTTCCGCGTCAGGCCATCACTGTCCGACCAGAGAGTGCGAGTCCCACCCCGCGCTCAGAAGGTCTCACGGGCCGCCCCGTCAGGCGGCGTCCTTTTCCCCGTCCTCCTCCCTCGCGCCCCAGTCGTAGAGACTTCGGCGCGGCGAGACACCGACACCGGCCAGGGCCGGCACGGTCGTGGTGGTGGTCGAGATCGTCGGCGTCGTCGCCGGCGGCAGGGGCGGCGGCGGCACGTTGGTCGCCTGGCCCGAGGTCGACGGAGTGCTCGACGTGGGCGTACTGGCTTGCCCGCTCTCTCTGGGCATCGACGGGTAGCCGACTCCCGGTCCCGTGGAGCACTCGCCGACTCCGAGCACACACGACGGGCAGGATCCGCAGCCGGACGCTGCGCCGAGACCGGCGGCGGGGAGACTGGTGAGCGGGCTCTGATCCGAGGATGTCATCACCATGGCCCGCATCTCGCCGTTGTAGAGGCGCTGGCCGGCTTCCGTCCACATCGCGACCTTCGCGATGAGATCCATGAACGCCTTGCCGCCGATGCGGAAGAAGGCCCCGTATCCCGCGAACTGCAGTTCCGTCCGCCAGAAGGGATCGGACACGAGGTACCGGGCGGACAGAAGCGGCGCCGCCACGAAGACCGCGCCCGAGATCCACCGGACGAGGTTCATGGGGGCGCAGATCGCCGTCGGATTGTACTGGCCCGGGTACCCCGTCCAGAACGTCGCGGCGGTCAGGGGCACATCGGAGTAGAGCGCATGGCCCGAGGCATCGCTCGACCCCTTGGCCGTGAGCTTGTGCGTGGCCCAGAACCGATCCACTGCGTCGGTCACGAGGAACCACCCGAGGCCCGCTCCCGCGCCCCACGCGAGCTCCTTGCCGGAGAGTGGATTGTCCATCGCGTACTCGTAGGAGAGATGAGCGGGAACGTGCCGCTTGCCGCCCTGGCGATGGTACGCGTAGGGGGCCACGTCGTGGCGCCTGGTCGCGGCCTTGCGCGCTGCCCTGGCCTTCTTGAGGTTCGCGAGGGAGGCCGCCTTCTGCGCCGGAGTCCGGCGGTGCTTGCCCTTGGAGGCTTCTTTCGCCTTGTGGCCGCCGTGGCCGTGCTTGCGCGCGGCGCGCGCCTTCCTGAGGTTCCGGAGGGACGCCGCGCGCTGCTTCGCGGTCTGCTTGCGCTTGCCTTTTCCTTCCCACGACTTGTGGCCCGGGACCTTCACGGTCTTGCTCGTGACCGAGTAGGAGTACGAGCCAACGCCGTGTTTCTTGCCGGCCCTCTTGGCCTTGCGTCGCGCCGCGTGCGCCTTCTTCAGGTTGCGCATCGCGATGGCGCGGCGCTCGGCCTTCGTGGTCTTGCCCGTCCGCTTGCGACCTCCCTTGCCCTTCGCAGGCTTCCGGGCCGCCTTGTGCGCGCCCTTGCGGAGCGCGGCGCGCGCCTTCTTCAAGTTGCGACGCGAGATCGCGGCGCGCTCGGCCTTCGTGAGCTTCCTGGGCTTCCGGGCGGCCGCGCGTACGGGCGCGCGCTTGGGCATCTTCGGCGCCCGCACGGCCTTGCTCGCCTTCTTCTTCGCGAGGCGCGCCTTCTTCAGGTTCGCGAGGGACGCCTTCTTCTGCTTCGGCGTCTGCTTGTGGCTCCCCTTCTTCTTGGAGGCCTTCGGCTTGCTCTTGCCCTTGGCCTTGTGCGCCTTCGCGCGGCGGGCCTTGGCGAGGTTCTTGAGGGCGATCTCCCGGCGTGCCGCCTTCGAGAGCTTCTTGCCCGAGGCCTTCTTCTTGCCCTTCTTGCCCTTGCCCTTTGCCATCTTCGCCTCGCGAAGCCCAGTAGACCCGGCTTTGCCCGTCTCCGTCAAGCCTGCGGCGTACACGACGGGCACAGTGTCTCCTTCGGAGGGCACCGCGACCATCCGTTTCGCGCCGTGATCGGCTTGGAGAAGATCGAGGTAGTCGACGGCCATCGGGCTTGCTTGTCCGATCCTACGGCCTCACGAACCCCCTGTCATCGATCGTGCACGAGGGGCCCATGTCGAGCCGGTAGAAGCGGCCGTGCTTCTTGAGCGTCACCTTCTGCTTGCCGAACACCAGGCGCGCGAAGAGATCCCGGTTGAAGGCGTGTCGGTACATGCCGGGCGCTCTCGTTCCGGGCCGTAGGTAGTAGAGCACCTCGACCTCGCCGACGGTCTTCCACTCTCCGGGGGCCTTCGGTGGGAGCGTGACCTTGCCCTCGCGCGTCTCGACGCGTCGTCCGACCCACTTTCGCGCGTACGCGTTCTCGATCGCTGGCCCTCGTCGCAGGTACGGCCCGATCAAGGCGGAGCACGTCGGCCAATCTTTTCCTTCCGGATCGCGCATCAGGCCGTGAGAGGCGGCGACGACGAGGTCGGGCTTCTTGGGATCGTGATCCCGTCCATTGAGGTCGAAGGCGACGTGGTCGCCCTTGACGACGATCACGCGAGCGCCCGCGAGAGACGTCCCTTGGCCCTTCCGACGTGAGACCCCAACCGACGGGCCGCGCTCGGCGCTTCGGGGGATCTTCGGGGAAGGATCTCGATCACCTTGCCGATGCCGTAGGCTCCCGCCACCGCGACCACCGCATAGAGGCCCCAGTGCGCGAGGTTCAAGAGCTGGCTGGTCTCGGGAGGGATCGCGGTCGGATCGACCACCGGGACACTGACCGCGCAGGTCTTCTGAGAGAGCTGCTGCTGCCAAGCGTAGAGGTCCTCCGCGTAGGAGGCAATCCGGTCCATGCGCGTTCCGAGGCCCCAGAGGCCCGGATCCTCTTGAAGGAACGGCTTGACCGTCGAATAGAAGGTCGTCCAGTTCGAGCGCGTCGTGTCGTCGAGCCCCGCGCACGCGACGACCGACGCGTTGGTCCCCTCGACGTTCGCCAAGAGCTCACTGGCCGCTGCCTTGGCGGTCGAGGGATAGATGATGCAGGGCAGGATCCCCGGACAGGAATACTTCGCCATGGGGTTACGCCGCCCTTCTTCGCGCGATCCCCCAGCCGACTCCGGCGGCGACGGCCATGCCCGTCAAGGTCACGACGACCGTACCGAGGCCGATGCCCGGACCCTCGAGGGTGGGAGTGGTCGTTTGCCCGAGGCCGACCTTGAGGCCCAGGGGATTGAAGGCGCGCGCGACGACCGTTCGTGCGACGACTGCGGCGGGAAGTCCCGCCATGCCCGCCTCCTGGAGTCTCCGGGCATACGCTTCGCACGAGGTGCACGGAGGTTCGGGATCGGGATCGGGCGTACCCGTGCCATCCTTCTCGCACGGGCACTTCGGAGCTCCGGCTGCGCACGCGGCGCAGCACGCGTCTCCGGCCCCTTCGAGCTCCGCCCAGCCGACTCCGACGCCCTGGTAGACCCAGAGCTTGCCGTAGCGCTTCTCGACGTAGGTCTTGCGAGCGTCGTCGAAATGCACGTCGCGGGTCTCCTCGTCCACAAACCCGATGGTAACGATTTCCGCGCCGCTTGTCCCATTGCTCCCCATGACATCCATGGGGTTGATGCGTTCCTCGCTGACTGCGGGCACTTTCGATCCCGCGTCGAGGCTCGTGGAAGGGTCCACCGGAAACCAGATGCCTTGCTCGTCTCGCGCTTCGATGAGCACGTGCTCTTGCTTTCCGGGTCCGAAGTTCTGCTTGAGGACGACCACGGGGATCCCGACGGACATCAAGGCGCTGCCGATGAGGGTCACGCCATCGTCGCAGTCGCGAGCGCGTACGCAGAGGCCGGGTCTCAGGCAGAGCGTCGCCGCGCCGCTCGCGATGTACTCGGCTCCGACCGGATCGGGCAGGTACATCGTCGCCTTGCGGAACGCGTCGAGGATGGCCTGCGCCTTCTCCCGGATCGTCTTCGGCTTTCCGGCAGCAATGAGCACATCGCCCGCCCAGCCGCGGATGTCCGGGTCCAATCGCCCGTCGCGGATCTTCTGCGCGATGACGCTGAGGCTCAGCTTCACTCCCGCGACCCCTTCGGGGTATGGCGCGACTTCGATCTTCAGGCCCGCCGCTTTCGCTCTTGCGACGCCGGGCGTGAAGTCGCCGAGGCCCGTGTGTCCTCCGAGACCGACCGTCGACCGGCTCGACTTCTTCGACGAGAGCCAGCCGCGCGCTCCGGGGGCGAGGACCTCGAGGCGGATCATTGTGCTCATGCTCGCACGAGGGCTCGGCAGAGACCATCACGGTGCTGGTAGGCGGCATACCCCAGGATCCCGATGCCCGAGAGGATGAGGAGCCACGGGCCGATGGGGACCGACGCGGAGCGAGACGCGGGCGCCGGCGAGCTCGCCGAAGGAAGGGAAGCAGGCACCGATCCCGCCTCCGCCTTCCATGCCTCCACGATCGTGTAGAGGTTCGGGGCGACGAGGAAGATGCCCTTGCTCCAGGAGAGGGATCCCGAATAGGACACCGAGTGCGCCTTGACGGCGATGTATTTGCGGGAGCTGTCGGGGTCCGGACCGAGATTGGCTCGTTCCCCTTGCTCGGCGTAGTCGTCGAGGATCACTCCGGGGAGATGATCGGACAACGCGTGCTCGAGCCGACTTCGGGTGAGGCTCTGGTCGACCGACACAATGGCGGCGATCGTGTCGCCCGGAGCGATGAGAATCGCTTGTCCGGAGGCAAGGGCGGTCCAGCCCACGATCTTCCCCTCAGCCGACGGGGAACGCCGAGAGCGTGGAAGGAACGGGGGTATTCGCGGGGCCGTTCCAGGTCGCAATGGCGAGGTAAATTCCCCCGGCGTGATCGGCGGTCTGCCGTCGCGCCGCCAGCAATTTGCCCACCCACGTGTTCAATCCGAGGTAGCCGGAGGGATCGGTCAGGGTCTGCGTGGGACCCCACCAGAGCACTTGGACGTTGGTCCACGCGAGCGTCGGCAGGATCTGGTTGAACTGGTCCTCGGTCATCACGGGGACGGCGGAGTTGGCTTGCGACCCATCGGCGGCCGCGCCGTAGACGTTCGAGGAGAGGAGGTAGGTCTGTCCCGGCTGCACGACGCTCGCGCCTTGCGTCGAGACAGTGGGGGCCGTCGTTCCGCCTCCGGGCGTCGTCATCGTCGTGGTCGTCGGCTTTTTGGTCGCGACGTAGATGACTCCCCCCACCAGTCCCACGGCGATGAGTCCGCCGACGATGAGAAACGTCGTCTCCGCGCCCGAGAGGGGATTGTCCTTGACAGGATGGGAAAGGGCGTGGGTCGTCATGAAGAAAACCGTACCATCAGTCGGTCACGCGGCGGTAGAGGCTCTTTCCGCCGTCCACGATCTGGTCGAAGACCTTTCCCCAGAAGTAGCCGATGGCTTGCTTGGTGATGAGGGCGTACAAGGAGCCGGCGGCACCGACGGCGGCGACGGTGCCGACGGTCGCGAGGGCCAAGGTGCCGGCGGTCGAACCGGTGGACGGGAGCACGGTGGCCCGAGGAATCACGCTCCCCGTCACGTCGTACGCCGAGACGCCTTGGGGCACCGACACTCCGGAACCGGTGTAAAGGGCGAGCATGATGCAGAGCCCCCCGACGGACTTTGCTGCTCGGCCCATGACCCAGAGCGGCCCAAACCATCCCGACTCAAGGTAGCCGGAGGGATCATCGGTGGTGGACGTAGGGCCCCACCAGAGGATCTGGACATTGGTGAAGCCCACGAGCTTCGCCCACTCGAGGAAGGCGGCTTCGGCCATGACCGGTTGTCCCGCAGTGGCAGGTTGACCGGTCTTCGCGTCGGCTCCGGGCACGATCTGCGACACGAGGTAGATGCGGTTTGGCTGAAAGGACGTGGCGAGCGGCGGGATCCCGAAGGGCTGGCCGCTGGAAGTGGTGGTCGTGGGGGTGAGCAGCGCGCCCGTGTTGACCATGACGATCCGGGGAGGATCGACGTTGGATCCTGCCGGAGGAGGAGCAATGGGCCATAGCTGTCCGCCTGCGGAGAGATTCGGGTGCTCCGAGGACGGGATGGAGGAGAGGGGCTGGAACGCGTAGTAGGCGTACGGATCCTTGCCGGCTTGTTCCGCAGGTCCGGGACCGGAAACGGTCGGCCACGTGGTGAGGATGGAGGAGGGATCTCCGAAAGCGACGATGCCTTGGTTGATCTGGTTGAGCGGAGGGACCAGATAGGCCACGGCGGGTCCCGCGTGCGTCTGGTTCCAGATCTTGACGGCCGCGTCGACGATGACGCCGGGGGGAAGCGTCGCCTTGCAGTTCGCGGCGCTTGAAGCGAACGACGCGAGCGCCGAGACGACCAGCTCCTGGAAGCTGCCCTGGGGTCTCGAGGGAAGCGCCCGGACGTTGTTCGACAAAACCCCAGCGGTCGTCCAGTTGCTGCTCGTCGTGCACGCACTGCCTCCACAGGCGGGCGGCAAGGGACCGATCCCGAGCGAAGAAACGACCTTCATCAAGGGACAGGAGATCGCTTCGCCCACCTGGTAGAGCCCTTCGACCGAGGCCCCGAGGATCGGCCCCACCGCAGGGATGAGGCAGAGGCCGCCCGAGATCGCCGCCACGAGCTTGCCCTCGTCGTCGGAGCTCGTGGGGTCGAAGCCGCCCTGGGCCAAACTGAGGGCGGCGGCCGCCCCGGACGCTACTCTGCCTTGCGTCACGTCGATGCCCGTGGCGCTCTGCAAGGTCGCCGCGCCCTGGGATCCAAGGGCATTGATCCGCCCCTGGAGCTCGGCTTGGTACTCGAGGACGACCGGGGAATCCGCGCCGAGTCCGACGCGGGAGAAGGATCTCGACGGCCGCGCCAAGATCCCTCGGGCTCCGGGGAGCATCACCTCGAGCTTGAGCACGAGGACAAGCCTACGCGAACTTCCCTCAGTGCGTCACGAACCCCGATGACGAAGAGGGAGAACGGGCTCCCGGAGCGGCGACGCCGTTCGGGGGAGAAGCCCCGCCGATGGGCCGGGGCTGGGGTGCGGGCGGAGGCTCGGGGGGCGGAGGAGGAGGGGCCGCGTGTTGTCGGGGCGTCCCGTCGACGGCGCCCGAAGGCGTTTTGCCGACCACCTGGGTTCCGTTGGGGAGAGTGACCCGTGAAGCGATCTCCTTGACGCTCGTGAGGATCGCACCGACCGCTCCCATCCCTTGCTCCACGAAGACCGGATTGCTCCAGAGCATCCCTTCCCAGTGGATGGCTCCCGTGCTTTTGTCCGTCGCTCGCATCACGGGTCGTCCGTCGGACCACTGAGCACCCGTCGGAGCGGTCACGAAGGGGAGCGAATCCTCGGGCTTGGGGGGAGGTTCGGGAAGATCGTCCGGATCCGGATCGGGATCGGGCTCGGGGGTCGACCCGAGGCCCATACCGGCCTTGATCTGGGTCTTCATGTGGCTGCCGAGCTGGCTCAGGCTTTCGGTCACCATGCCCTGCACGAGCTTCTCGGCGCTCTGGAGGATCGCATCGCCGAGGCGAGCTCCGGGCGAAGGAGGTGCCGCGACGCCGCGTCCTTGGGGGCCGATGCCGAGGGCCTGGCGGATCTCGGCGAACCCTGCTCCGACCACCTGCGCCACTTCTTCGCGCACCACCTGGCGGAGATCGCCGGGACCGGCGGTTCCCGCAGGCGCCGCTTGCGCCGGCGGAGGCGTCACCACGTTGGGCGTGCGTCCCTCGCGAAGCGCCGAGAGGACCTCCTGGAGCTGGCCTTCGGTTCGGGCGGTCTGCTCCCGGGCGATCCGGAGCTCTTCGCGCAGCTGCGATGTCGCGTCGTAGCCTCCGGGCGCCCCGAAGCCACCACCGGGATAGGGCGCATAGGTCGGAGCGGAGGCTGCCGGGGGGACGCCGTAGCCGCCAGGAGCGGATCCGTATCCGGGTGCGGGCGCGGAAGGAGCCGCAGGAATCCCCGCGTGGCCGGTAGGAGCACCATAGGGCGCCCCGGAGTTTCGCGCGGCTTCCCACTGGGCCCTTCGCAGCGCATCGATCTCGGCCGGGGATCCGAGAGGCAGAAGGCCCCGCGTGACGATTCTTCTCGGGCTTCGCGTGAGAAACCGGATGTCGTACGTCACCGGCTGCCCTCGCGAGATGACGAAGTGCACCTGATCGATCACCGTGTCGCGGAGCTTTTCTCCGGCACTTTTGGTGCGATCGGGTTGAAACGTCTGCATCGGCCAGTGGCCGACCACCCTTGTGCCGACCGTGCCATCCAAGCTCCAGCACTCGACCTCCACGTCGTAGACCGTGAAGCCGATCTCCGGAAACTTCTGGATGCGGTCGTAGAGCTCGTCGAGGATCTGATCGGCGTACTGAGAAGAGAACGGCTTGCGGAAGTCGTCGGCGGGGGGGAGCGGAGGTTCGGGCGCGGCGCCCACGCCAGGGGAAGGCCGCTTCTTCTTGGGACGCCCGACCGGCTTCGCGCGGGGAGGCGGAGCGGCGGCGGCCTTCGGGGGAGGCGAAGGCGGATCCTCGGGATCGGATCCCGTTCCGGTCTCCTCCTCCTCTTCCTCCTCTTCCTCCTCCTCGACTTCCGTCGTGTCCTCGTCGTCGGTCGGCATGGGGGATCCTTACGCCAGGGTCTCGGTGATGGCAGAACCGACCTGGTTTTGAAGGGCGGTCTTCATCAGGTTCGCGAACTGGTTCAAGAGAAGGCCGGGGGTGCCCCTCGCGATGGCGACTTCGCCCCAGGCGATGTTGACGTCGACGACGGTGATGACCGGAGCGACGTAGCCGGAACCTTGAGAGAGCACATCGATGCGGCTCACGCCGAAGAGCGAAGGGGTCCCGGGGATCGGGGCTACCGTGTACGACGCTCCGGATCCTCCTCCCGTGGGATCGTAGATGACGAGCGTGGGCATCGAGACGTAGCCATCCCCGGGATCGGTCACCGGAACCGCGACGACCTGACCGCCCAAGACCGTGACGCTGAGGGCCGCCGAGTGCCCGCGCATCATGTTGGCTTTGAGCACGCAGCCTCGACCCCCGGGAACGGAGGTGTCGACCAACATCGGAACCGGCGTCGTCACGTAGCCACACCCCGGGTCGACCATGGTCACGGACGTGCATCTTCCCATCGCGTCGAACGTCGGGAACGCGATGGGCAGCCTTCCCCCCGCAATCGGAACCGCCCCGACCCAGACGATCTTCGTCGTCGCCGGGGTGTAGCCGATGCCCGGATTCTTGACGGACACCGCGCGGACGCACCCGAGCGTGTTGAGAGCGACCGACGCGGGAGGATCGGAGACTCGCACTCCGCAGCCGGTGGTGCCCGTCCAGAGGAGCGGATCCACCGCCCCGAACCCCGGCCTCGCTTGCGTCACGCGGTTCGTTCCGCCAGGGAGTCCCCCGACGAGTCCCGCGACGGTCGCGGCAGAGTAGCCCGCGCCGACCGCGATTTGCGTTGCAGTGGGAGCCCGTCCGACGATGCCGAGGTACGCCTGAAGCCGGGCTCCTTTGCCTCTCGATGCCAGAGCCTGGGGAAGGGTCTCGGCGGCACTCTCGAACACCTGGGCAATCGGAGGCCGCACGAATCCGGCACCCGGAGCATTGACCGTCACGCTCACGATCGGCCCCGAAGAATACCCGGCCGCGCGATTCGGCGTCGCGGTGGCGGCCCCCGAAGACACGGCCGACACGGACACGGTCCGCGTGACCTTTCCGCCCCCCGCGTCGACCGTACTGTCGGCCGTGACGTAGCACCCGAACTCCTCGAGGATGGATTCCGGAGTCGGCACCGACTGCATCGCGGCGATCAAAGCCGTGGGGCTCACCCCCCGGGCGAACGTCGCGTACGTGAGCGTGGCGAAGGGGTAGGCCATGGCGGAAAGTCTACGCCGACAAACACCTTGCCGTCACGAGGTCGGCGGAAGATCGGGGGACGGAGGGGGCGTCACCAGCGGCGCGCCGTTCGAGACGGGCACGTTCGCCGGCGCCGGCTCCTCTTCCTCCTCCTCGAGGTGGTCGCCGTTCTCGATGGCTTGCGCCACCGAGTGATACCCCTTGTCCTTGAGGTACTCGACGATCTTCTCACGTTCGGCATCAGGCGTCGTCATGCCCGCCGCCACCACCACCCACTCGTCCGCAATCGCTTGGGCATACGCCTCGACGTTGAAGATCTCGACCTCGTAGCAAGGGTGGCGCTTGGAGAGCACGAAGCGTCGGAGGGCGGCGGTCTTGGGGTCCGCGTTCGGACCCGGAACCGCGTAGATGCGGATCTCGTCGTCATCGCGGAACATCGCGTGGACGATCATCGACGCATCCCAGGGGTGCGCTTCCTTCAACCGGAAGATCGAGTACCCCGTGTCCGGCTTGAACCAGTTGTAGACCGACGGAAGGGGAAGCGAAGGAAGGTCGACGCCGTAGCGATCGATCTTCGCCTGGATGAGTGCCCCGATGTCGACGGTCACGGTCTCTTGCGTCATGGTGGTCCCTCTCGGGGATCCATGCGTAAGGCCTCGGGGGGCTTCTGTCGAGCGCGGCGGGGAGAAGGAAGCTCAGTGGCGGGAGGCGCGGATCCTCCAGTGGTCGCGGTAGCTCGCGTACTCTCCCCGGGTAGCGGATGAAGCGATGATGACGTGGTCGAGGAATTTGCCGCCCTTGTGCCCGAAGGCGACGGGGGTCCCCTTCTCGAGACTGGCGGTGAGGTGCTTGTCGGCGGGGCTCGGCTTGGCATGGCCACTCGGATGGCAGTGCACCACCACGAAGCCCTTGGCGTTGTGCTGGATCACGGGACGGTAGACGTCGGACGGGTCGATCTCGACCTGATCGCGTTGACCCCGCGCCACTTCCACCGGGGGACAGAGGGGCTGGCCCCGGAGATCGAGGGGGATGACGAGAAAGACCTCCTGGCTTTCCTTCGAGAGTCGATCGCGCAGGGCCTCGTAGATCTTCGCGGGGCTGTCGACAACGCCCAGCTTCCGGCCGGCCTCGACCGCCTTCGGGTCGCGGGTGTTTCTCTCGTAGGGGGCGCTGTCCCTCGCCGTCGATGGTTCGTGGTAGCTCGCTTCGTGATCCACTGCGAGGCGCTTGGCCTGCTCGAGCGAGGAGGCCTCGCCCAGACGCTCCATCTTGTGCGTGAGCGGCTTTTCGTGCGAGGCCGACACGGCGTACCGGCCACTCGAGAGCCGGTGGATCGTGAAGAGCCGATGGCCGCTGCGTGCTTGCCAGCGCAAGGGCTTTCCGTGGCGACCCGATTGCACGGCGACGACGCGCCAGCGGAGCTTGCCGGTTGTTTCGCCGCAGGGCACCGTCGGGACCTCGGGGGGATGCGCATGCGGGCACCCGCAGCCGTCTCCGTGCTCGGCCGCTTGCCGACCCCCTTCCGCGTCCCTCTTGGCCGCCATCATGGCGCCGCCGAGCGTGGAGGAGCTTCCGAGATCGAGAGGCGTCCGCTCGGGCTCCATCTTCCACGCGTGCCAGCCTCCGCCTTTCTCGGGGGACAATTCGTAGTGGCCGTGGCCCATCGGGACGGGACTCACCCAGTGGCCGTCGCGACGTTCTTTCCATGCCTCTCCGGTTTCCTGCCATTTGCAAAGACCTTTGCGAGCGCCGATCCGGCGCGGTAGTTTCGCGGGCATGACGATCGTCGAGCCGCTGTCGGGCCTCAAGCTCAGTGTCCTCAAGGCGTACGCCGAAGGCCGAACGCCGGAACTGAAAGGCCGCTGGCATCCGGCCGGATCGGGCATCAGTGCGCCGTATTCGACCGTGGACGTAACTTGGGCCACGAAGGCCCTCTCAGATGAAGGTCTGCTCCTCCGCACGAAGCGGGGCATCCTCGTGACCCCGGAGGGCCTCGCTGCGCTCCTCGACGCGATCCCGGTGGAGGTCATGCGAACGGCATCTCCACCTGAGGCGACGTCGGCGGGCCGCCCGGGTGCTGCCACGCGCCCGAGTAAAGCGCCGCGTACGTCGGCGGGATCGTCTTCGCGGCGAGCCCAAGCACCGAATTGAACGCGGTCATCGGGTAGAACCGCCGGTTGAACCGGAACGTGTACTCGTTCAGGTAGGCCTGGAGGTGCGTCTGCGACGTGCCGTGGTGCGTGCCCAGAATCCACGTTTTGAGGTTGCTGAAAACGAGGTGGATCATCGGGAGGTGATCGTCCGCTTGCTCCGGAGTGAGCACACGGCCGTCGTGACGCCAGCCGCCCGTGGTCAGTCCGTCGTAACCCTGCCATCCGTCCGTCCGGATGAGCGCGCCACGCGCCACGTTGTCCCGCACGAAGCCCTCGCACGTCGCCGCCTTGCGATCGGCCACGACTTGAAGCCGGAGACGCCCGGCGTACGTCTGCCGCTTGAGCGGCTTGCCGTCTTTGTGGTCGTGGTATTGCGCTGCCCTGTCCTCCCCCGGCTTCCGCGTGCGGACCTCGACGCCACCCAGGACGTAGACCTTGTGGTGAACGCCCTTGCCCTCGCCACGCGTGCGCCCCCCGACGAGGGTTTCATCGACCTCGACCGGATGCTCCTGGCCGATCGTGTCGCGCTCCGGGCGCACCATGCCAGAGCGGAGCTTGTGCAGCAGCATCCACGCCGTCTCGTGCCGGCTCAGACCGAGCTGCCGCTGAAACTGCATCGCGCTTTGCCCTGGCGTCTGCGTGGTCATCAGGTAGGCCGCCCAGAACCACGTGGAGAGCGGCATGTGCGTGCCCTGCATCACCGTGCCGGCCGTCAGGCTCACGTTGGACTTGCACGAGCGGCACCGCAGCACGCCGGGCCGCGCTGCAAAGCGGTACGGCTCCCCGATCACGCCGCACTTCGGGCAGGCGAACGCCTCGGGCCAGCGGAGGTTTTCGAGGTACTTCGCGCACGCATCGTCATGCGGAAAGACCTTTTGAAATTCGGGCAGCGTGGTCGGGAAGCCTCTGGGGTCCACGTTACGCCTCGCTCTTCTTCGCGTTCGTCGGGTCGTGGTCGCAGGACTCCCATGATCCGCACACGGGGCACCGGCCCACGGGAGTGGACTTCCACCGAGAGATCCTGCCGATACCATGCGCCGTGGCAGCCTTGACGAGCGCCTTCGCCTTGGATGCCGGCACCTCGATCGCGCTCAGCGGGATCGCGACGTGGTGTGGAGGGTCGGCGTGCTCCCGCACTTGTTCGAGGGTGTAGCGGCCCGCCTCGCCAATCGACGCGGTGTAGCCCATGCCATTCGGCTGCCACCAGACGCAGACAGGTCCCCACGGAGCTTGGCCGGTTCGGTCAAGTGACAGGATGAGAAACAGCTCGGCGCTCACGACGCCCACTCCTTGAGCGCTCGGCGGCCCTTCGGCGTGATGACCCACGTCCCATCGTTGAAGCTCGTGCAGGTCACGAGACCGAGCGAGGCCATGTTCGCGAGGTTGTTCCAGTCGGCCTCTTCCCCGCAGCGGTCGACAGTCCAGTGCCCACCCTTTGCGATCTCTTTCAGAAGCTCGGGCGCCCCAAGCTCTTCGAGAGCCTCTTGTGTCCGCGTAAGTTCCTTGCGCTCTACCGCGCTCATTCGCGCACCTCGACAAACTTCGCCGAGAACATGGTCGCGTCGTGAAAGCTCACGCCGCACCGCGTGCCGGCTTCCGGCTCGTCGCCGTGCTGACTCAGTTCCTCGTCAATGACCGCCGTGACAGCCTCTTCGACGATCAGCTCGTTGCCCTCGTCGAGCCCTTTGCGGTGACGCTCGGCCTCTTCGGGGCTGAGGTTGACCTCAAGGTCGAAGGTGATCCTGTAGACGGCCCGTGCGGGCTTCGCCTTCGTTGCGCTACGCTTCGTCATGTTCGGGCTCCTTTCAAGCTCGGACCTGGCCGGGGGCGTTTCCAGCGCCGCCCGGCCGTTTCCTTGAATGTAGCCTCGAATCGTTGGGCGTCAAGCGGACTGCCTCACTTTCAGGCTCTGCCCTGCAACTTCGCGTAAACTGGGCCGCGTGGCAGGAAACCGGAGAGGCATGGTTCTTTCCAGTGCAGGTCTCCGCCGACGGAGAGCTCCTCGGTGGACGGGTCGTACGCGGTGAGCACGGCTCTACGCTACGCTCCGGCTCGGGAGCGAGCAACCTACTCGATCGGCCCGTCGAGATCCGAGAACGCCTCGGGCGCGGCCTCGTGGATCGCGTCGAGAAACTCCGCTCCGGTCATCGGCGCCGGCGGCACGAGGCCCTCGTAGCATGCGACGCACACGTGCGACTTCTTGGACAGGCCCGCTTCGTTGGGCGGACCGAAGAGGAGCGCGCCCTTCTCGGTCTGCACCGCGCCGCAAAGGTCGCACGGAGGGATGCGGGCGGCTTCGACGGGCTTCGGTTGCGGCATCTCAGCTCGAAACAAGATGATCGGCCACCCACTTGCGCATGCGCAGCCACCGCGCTGCAGGTGTCTCGTTGTACACGATCTCGTCGTTCTCGTAGACGATCTCGCGAGTCATCACACACGATATCCCGAACGCGGCGCTCACGTCGTCCGGCTCGCCAGGGTCCAACTCCGAGACATCCAGCTTGCGAGCGACCGCCACCGAGCCGATGGCGCAGACCGCACCCGTCTCGCTCACCAGCTCGTGGGCGATGAGCTCCTTGACCGGCATCGCGTCGAGCGCGGCAGCCATCTCGCGAAGGAACGCCTGCCCGCGCTTGCCGCTGAGTGTGCGGCCGACGTTCGCACGCCAGAGGTTCAGCAGGCCCGGCTCTTCGTAATCGTCCACGTACCCTGATCGGCTCATCGTCCACTCCTTTCCTGAACCGTTGCGCGCACGCGGGTGCGGCGATCGTGACTACAGCGACGCATACAGCGCGTCGATCCACGCCTTGCGTTCGTTGGCTCGCTCGACTTCTTCGGCTGCGTGCTTCGTCGAATACTCCAAGTCCCATTCCGCCGACTTGAGCGCGTTGGTCAGCCAGTCACCCGGCGTGGCCGGCGGCTCGACCGTGTACGGCTTCCAGTCCGACGAGCACATGTCGATCTGCTCCAGCATGAACTTGCGGAAGCCTTCGTGCTCCTTCGTCGGTGGCTCCCACGCAGCGACCATCTTTCGCATGCGCTTGTAACGGCGCTCGGTCTCCTTCGCCTTCGCGACGGACTCCGCGTTGCTCTTCGCGATGCGCTCGCAGTCGGCTTGCCAGAGAGCGCGGACACCTTCCGGGCGGAGACCACGAAGTTCTAGCAACCGCGCCTCCGCTGCGCGCTTCTGCTTCACGTAGTAGTCGCTGGGCTCTGGTGCCTTGGGCAGGTCGTCTGTCGGGTCGTCTCGCTGCATGATGCAGGCGCCCATCGCTCGTGCGCACCGGAGCGCGAAGTCCCGAAACGTGAGGTCCGCCCGTTCCTCGATGATGGCGGTGTACCCGGTCGGCATGGCTCGTTACCTTTCCTTTGATTTCTCAGTCAGCGCGCGCACGCGGGTGCGGCGATCGTGACTACACTTCAGCAGTCGCACACGCTGCCATCCGGGTGAAAGCCGGGGGTGTCAGTAGGAAACGTCAGAAGCTTGTCGACAACGGGCGACACGTCGATCACTGCGATCTTGTCGCATGCGTCGTAGCTCGCCTGCACCTGGGTCGAGTCGTCCCCATCCTCTCCGGTCCACGGTCCCACCTTCACGCCAAACCGGATGAGCAGTGCAGCGAGTCGATCCGTCTCGGCTGTTAGCTTTGCCGGATCGTCCACCACGACGCACACGTACCCTTCTGGTCGGTCGCACTCGTAGTCGTGCGTCTCTCCGTCGCCGCTGTCCGTCGTTCGGAAGCCATGCGCGTTCAGGAGCGCGACTGTCTTCTGTATACCCGGATTGATCTTCATCGCCTTCGACTCCTATCGTCCCGCGCGCATATCGATTACTTCTTTGCCCGGCGTTTTCGCGAGCGCTCTTCTAGCTTGCCGTCGCGCCGACCCTCGGCTCTGCCGTCGCGGAGACCTTGCGCGTACCGCAAACGAAGCAGCTCGGTGAGGCCCAGTCGGGCGAGGTAATCGATGACGGTTTCCTTGTCGTTCATGGTGTCTCCGGTGAAGCGCGCAGGGGGTCTACTTCGACTCCAGGCGTTTTCTGATCATCTCGAATGTGTCCTCCGGCTCGCCCGTCGTGCCGCACCGCATGCAGAGAGGGGCATCGGGGTACGGTCCGCCCGCAACGATGGTGGCATTGCCGACAGGCTTCCCGCATGCCGCACAGGGACGCCGTTTTGTCTGAGCTTCGGTCATGGCATGCTTATCCGGTTCATGCACCAATCGGAAGTAGCGCCGATGTCGCACAGCCGGTGTGTCGTTCGCAGAAGTTGCGTGGGCCGACAGGACGCGGCGCCCGGTTTATCTCGGGGTCCGCGTACTTGAAGGCGGCAGGCTCGGGGCAATCCCCCTCGTTGCTGCTCCAGATGTCGCATGGCACGCCGGCTGGAGCGGCTACGCAGCCGACAGCGGCGCCTGCTAGCGCCAAAAATTCTCGTCTGTCCATCTCTGTCTCCCTTTGGCGCCTACGCGCTTTCACGAATCTCGCCCGCGTGGGCAGGCCTTCCGGCGTACAGCCCCGCGTATGTGTGCGCCTCCGAATCTGCCGCGATGCCGAGCAGCGAACGGAAGCTGTTGAAGGGGTAGAAGCGCCTGTTGAAACGGAACGTGAACTCGTTGCAGTACGCCTGCAAGTGCTGGGGGTCGACCCCATGGTGGACCCCGTTGATCCATGTCTTGAGGTTGGAGAACACCAAGTGAATCAGCGGCATGTACTCCTCAGCGACGCGCGCTTCGTCCCGCTCGGCGACGGGCAAGTGGTCGAAGCCGCGCTCCGTGAGGCTGGCGTAGCCCTGCCACGCATCGGTGACGACCATCGTGCGCTCCAAGACGTTGTCGTCCACGAAGCGGCAGAGCGACTTGGCCGAGCGGTTGGGCACCACGGCGAGCCGGAGCCGACCGGCGTAGCGACCACCTCGACGCGGTATGGCCTTGGAGTGCTGATTGTTCTTGGGGTCCGCCGCCTTACGCTGCCGAACCTCGACGGCGCCCGCCACGATGATGCCGTGGTGGACGCCCTTACCTTCGCCGCGCGTCTTGCCGCCCACGTAGGTCTCGTCGATCTCGCAGGGGAACTCGCCGCCGATGCGGTCACGCTCGGGCCGGACCATCCCAGCGCGGAGCTTGTGGAGGATCTGGAAGGCCGTCTCGTAGCGGGTGAGGCCGAGCTGGCGCTGAAACTGCACGGCGCTCATGCCGGGCGTGAGGCTCGACAGGAGGTAGGCGCCCCAGAACCACACACTCATCGGCGTGTGCGAGTCCTGCATGACCGTGCCCGCCATCAAGCGGGTTTCTTTCAGGCACTTGCGGCACCGGAGCACGTGGGGCCGAGTGGCGATCCGGCCCGGCTCAGAGGCCGCGTTGCAGGACGGGCAGACGAAGCCGTCGCGGAACCGGATCTGCTCCAGGTACTTCGCGCAGGCCGCGTCGTCGGGGAAGAGGCGCTGGAAGTCGGGGAGCGACTTGGGGAAGGGGAGGTCGCCCATGGCTCAGGCTCCCCACCAGGCAAGGGCCACGTAATCGCCCCGGTTGTAGCCGGTGCGCCCCTGAAGCACGGTGGACGCGGCGAGCGCGGCTCGCCCAGCATCCGAGATGAGGAATGTGCGAGGGATCCACTCCGCGAACATCGCCAGCTCCAGCTCGGACATCCCCTTGGTCTCGTACGGACGCACCAGACCTTTCGCGAGCAACTCCGCGAAGAACGCATCGTCATCCGCCTCGGCGCGGAGCGAACCGCCAGACATGTTCATCTCCAGCAAGGCGTATGCCTGGGAAGGGCGCAGACCATCGAAACCGTCGAGCGCCTGGCGCCCGGGGCACGGCACCTTTCCGTCTGCTCCGCGGTAGTCACGCTGGTGTGCCCACGGCGGCATACGGCCCTCACACTCCTTGCCCGTTACGCATCCGATGCAGAGCATCGCCTTGCAGAGCCGGGCTCCCTTCTTGCGGTTGGGGTGCTTGTGCGGTCGGTCGCACGCGGTGCATGTCGCCAGCGCGGGTGGGTAGCCGAGCGCCTTCCTGCCGGCAGCCGTGCGGTAGTAGGCGGCGTCCCCGCCAATGCCGCCAACCTTGCGGGCAAGCCCCTGAGCGACGAGCGCGCGGAGGTGCCCCATCACCTGATCGGCCTGTTTGGTGATGGTCGCGCCCTCTACCAGAGGGACAGCGCGGTGAGCTGCGCGGGGGATGTGGTAGCTTTCGCCATGTTCGGGGCTCCTTTCAGCCTCGTGCCAGGCCCCGGGACGGTTGCACGTCGCCGGGGCGTTTCCTTGCACCCCTCAATCTAGCACCGGCCTTCGGTGTGTCAACCGGATAAGCATGGGTCATGGGCTTGGACGCGCTCACGGAACCTGCCTCACCTGAAGCGATGGCGGCACGCGCTCGTACTCGCCCTTGCGCCGCAAGCCGACGAGCTTCTCTCCGTTCTGGTAGGCGAGCTTGCCCGTCTGCTTCATGAAGAACGCCTTGCCCGCCTTCGCGCACTCGACCTTCACGCTCTCGGCCCACTCGAGGTGACAGGGCCTCGCTCCCGCTCCGCTCTCGCCCCCGAAGATCACCCAGTCGGGGAGATCCGCTCCGAAGACGATGGGGCCGAGCGCCGGCTCGTAGCTCGCCATCGTCGTCTCGACGTGGCGGCCCTTGAGCTTCGTGAGCAAAGGGAGTCGCTCATCGGCGTAGGCCTGGTTCTCGACCGAGACGCCCAGGATGACGTTGGACAAAGGCCAGCCGTGCTCCACGTGGTCGATGTCGAGGACGTTCGACGCGCACGTGAGGTCTCTCCGGTCCACTCGATCGAGGTCTTGCCCACGACTTACCCCCCGAGCGCCTTGAGCTGGCGCGCGTCGTACTCGGACTGGCGGAACCGCAGGAGCTTGGTCCGCACCGTGTTCGGACTGCATCCGAGCGCCTTGGCGATCTCCGCATGCGTCACGCCCCTCTCCGCCATCTCCGCCGCCGTTCGATCCTCCTCCGAACACCTCATCAGGCCCCGGGGAGCCTGGATCTTGCGGACCTCGCTCGCCGAACGCTGCTCCATTGCGCCCATGCGGATCGATCCGACCAGGGCCTGGGTGCTCCGCTTGTCCGGAGCCGAGACAAGCCGCGCGCCGCGACGGCCCCTCTCGAGCGTCCGGACCCTCACCGAACCCGACAGAGCCCGGTTTCGGATCCCCACGTAGTGCGCTTGCCCGGAAAGGATGCGCACGATGCGCACCTTGCTCGCCACGCGGTCGTGACGGGTGACAAGAAGCATCCACGCCTGACCGACTCGCACCTTCATGCGGAAGCAAACGGTAACGACGGCCATTGACACTGTCAAGCATCCGCTTTATATCGTCAGCACATGAAGCAGAGCGCAGCATTTGCTGCCGCCGCAGCGACACGCACCGTCTTTGCTCGCGTACCCGACGAGGTCCACGCGTGGCTGGTCGGCGAAGCCCTTGCCGAGGCGGAGCGCACGGGGCGGCCGCCCAGCATCGGCACGGTCGTAAGGATGATCCTGGTGCACGCGCACCGGGGAAAGTCCAAGCCCAACGGCAAGAAAGGAAAGTGAGGATGGGCATCAAGCAGCGGGGGCCGAGCGCGTTCTCGGACAGCCCCGAGGATCTGATCTCGCGAGCCGAGGACTTCGCGGAGCGAGAGGATGTGCCGCGCGACGTGTGCCAATTGCTCGTCGACATCGCGCGGTCTCTGAGCAAGGAGCGCGAGGATCGCGTGCGCTACACCAACCTTGCGCAAGAGGCGATGGCGAGCGAGCGAAGGGCGGTCGGCGAGATCGAGCGGCTCCTCAATCGGCCGATCGCGACCGTGACCGCCGAGCTACTCCGCCGCGCTTCCGGGTCGATGCCGCACTCGGTCGCGGAGATCCTTCGACGGGTCGCCGGGGAGCTCGATGCCCATGGGAAGTGAGCCGATGAAGATCGGGCCGTTCACGATCCCGATCGACGAGGGATGTACCCTCTGCTGGCTGGTCGATCGCATCGAGCGCGGCGGCGGCTCGCTCGAGATTGGCCTCTGCTATGCCCTGCACACCGGAGCGGCCGCCACCAGCGGCGCGCAGATTCCCATCTGCGACCGCCACCAGGAGTTGGTCGACCGGACCGGACGAGACTTCATGGAGGCCATGCACGCGGTCGATCGCGAAGCCGCGCCCGCTGTCCCTTCTCCCCCGGAGGGATCATGACCGATCCGCGATCCCCCCGGTATTCGCAAGGCCGCGCCCTCTTCGGCAGCCCGGCGCCCGATCTCACGGCGAGGGAGCTTCAGATGGCGCAGACCATCCGCGAGCTCGTGGCGGAAAAGGAACGGCTGCAGGATCACCTCGCGGATGTGCAGAAGACCAACTGCGTGTTTGGCGCGGCGATCGAAGTACGAGACGACCGGATCCTGGTGCACAACGGCGAGCAGATGGGGTCCTACGAGCGGCCGTCGTACCTGCGGGAAGTGGTCCCGGGGGACGTATTGAAGTTCTCGAAGGAGGGGTTTCTTCTCGGGGTCGAGAAGGATCCGCCGGCGATCGGACGGATCTTCAAGGTGTCCCGGAAGATCCTCGATCGGTTGGTCTGCGACGACGGGCGGGTCGTCATCGACAAGAAGCAGACGGCGGAGGTCGGTCACGAGGTGCTTCTCGACATGAGCGGCACGTGCGTCGTCAAGGACCTCGGAAAGCCCCCGAGCAAGCTCGCCTTCACCGAGGAGACCGGGATCACGTGGGACGACATCGGCGGACAAGAGAAGGCCAAGGCCGAGATCCGCGAAGCGATCGAAGGACCCGTGGTCCACGCGGAAATCTACCGCGAGTTTGGCCTCTCGGTCCCCAAGGGGATCTTGCTCCATGGACCCCCTGGCTGCGGCAAGACGATGTTTGCCAAGGCGATGGCCACGTCCGTCGCGGAGCTGACCGGCCACAAGGCCGCCCAGAGTGGCTTCATCTACGTCAAGGGGCCCGAAGTCATCAACAAGTATGTCGGCGAAAGCGAAGCGGGCGTACGCGCCATCTTCGAGGCGGCTCGGGCTCACTTCGCCGAGCACCACTATCCCGCCGTGGTGTGCATCGACGAGGCGGATGCGCTGGTCGGCGCTCGCAAGGACAGTAACCTCACCCTCGAGAAGACGATCGTCCCGCAGTTTCTGGCGGAGATGGATGGGCTCGATCAGAGCCGGGCCCTGGTGCTCCTTCTCACCAACCGTCCGGACACGCTCGATCCGGCGATCGTCCGGGACGGAAGGATCGATCTCAAGATCAAGATCGGCCGGCCCAATCAAGAAGAGGCGGCGGCTCTCGTGCGCAAGGCCCTCTGCAAAAAGCTCGTGGCCACCGAGTCGCTCATGCGCGGCAAGGCGCGCGAGGCGGCGATGGGGTCGGTCCGAGCCGAGCTCGGACAGAGGGTCGCGGAGATGGTATGGGAGTCCAAGCACGCCCTCGCGATGATCCGCGTCAAGAGCGGCGGGGATCGCAGGGTGCAGCTGTCCGACGTCATCTCGGGCGCGATGCTGGTCGGGATCGTGGAGCGGGGCGCGAAGCGCGCCGTTCGGCGGCACCTCGAGGGCTCGGAGCCCAAGGGGATCGTGCTCGAGGACCTCGCCGAGGCGATCCGCGAGATCCCTTCGCACATCAAGGGCCTGAACCTCTCGATGGAGCTGTCGGACGTGGTGGCGGAAGTCGGCGGCCCCCAGAACGTCGTGCGGATCGAGCCGCTGTAGAAAGGACTCCCATGCACACCGGTTTCCAATGCTCGTGGACCGACAACCTCGGCCACAAGTGCACCCAATCGTCGGTCGTCACGGCCACCGTCTCGCAGCTTCCGTACATCACGCCCGCTGCGGTGGGGCATCTCCCGCCGCCCGTCATCCGCGTGCACTACTGCGAGGTGCACCGGCTCGCGCGCCTGGCGCAGCTCGGCAAGGTGCGAAGCGACATGGACGTCGAGGCGAGGATGCTCGCCGCCGCCGACGCGACGCTCGACGAGGCGCTCAAGGGCATCGTCGACAAGGCGATCGACGAGGCGTGTCGACCCATACTGGTCAAGCTGCAGGAGGATCTCGACCAGTTCCAGCAGCGCGTCAGCGGGCTCGCCCTCGCGGGTCGTGAGGACACGGTCAGTGTCCTCAAGACGGTCAGTGACCTGCGGCTCGATCTCGGTCGGAGCTCGAAGAAGATCCGGAGTGGGCGGAGGCGCAAGTGACCTTCGACTTCGACCGCCTGCGTCGCCTCGAGAAGCGCCTCGCCGAGGCCGTCGGTGCCCTTGAGGACGCCGAGGACGCCATCGAGGAGGAATGCGACGACTGCGACGAGGGGCCCTGCGACCGCCTGCACGGGGACTTGGAGATTCGTAGGGCACGCTCGCTCGTCAAGAGCGTGCACGTGGAAGTCGCCAGCGCCATGCTCGATGCGCTGCGCGAGGAGTCGCGGGAGGCCTCGTGACCGATCGCGGCTACTACTTCCCGACGCTCAAGGGCCGGAGGTTCTACCCTTCCGATCCCCAGCCGGGCGACTTCGACCTCGAGGAGATCGCGCATGCGCTCTCGATGATCTGCCGCTTCGGGGGGCAGATCCGGAGTTTCTACTCCGTCGGCCAGCACTCGGTGCTCGTCGGAAGAGCGGTCTTCGGAGCGACCGGCAACCACGCGCTCGCCCTCTACGGGCTTTTGCATGACGCGGCGGAAGCGTACATCGGCGATGTCGTCTGGCCGGTGAAGCACGCTTCGGAGATGCGCGGCTACAAGGTGCTTGAGCAGCGGGTGGAGAGTGCGCTGAGGCGCCAGTTTGGCCTGCATCCGGTGCAGCCCGATGTCGTCAAGCACTACGACCTCGTGCTCCTCGCCACCGAGAAGCGAGACCTCAGGGAAAGGGAAGATCCTCACGTGCGCCACGAGCACGACCTCGCCAGGAGTAGCTACGGCCTGCACGCCGACATCGCGCCGCTCTCCGAGAGGATCGAGCCCTGGGACATGCAGACGGCAGAGTACACGTTCCTCGACGACTTTCGCGTGTGGAGCCATCCATGACCGTTGCCGATGTCCTTCGATCCGCCAAGGCGCTGCTCACGCCGGAGACGTGGGCGCAGCACGACTTCGCGTTCAACGCGGAAGGGGAGCTCTGCGATCCCGCTGACGCGGAAGCCGTGAGCTTCTGCGCCCTCGGCGCGGTTCGGCGCCTCAAGCCGCTGCGCGTGCACAGCGTCGAGGCCGAGGAGTACCTGCACGAGGCGGCGGTGCGGATCTGCCCCGAGTCGGCGGAGCAGGCGGAGAACGATGACCCCGCCGTGTGGGTCAACGATCACACGGATCTCGAGACCGTCCACAAGATGTTCGACGAGGCGATCCGGCTCGCGGAGGGGATCTCGTGAACGATCGGCCCGCCGACCTCACCGATCGCGTGGCCGTCCCGCTCTGGGTCGTCGTGGCGGCGGAGTCCGCCGAGCGGCGGTTCGACGGGTGCGAGGCGGCCCTTGCCGAGCGCAACCGCCAAGAGAAGATCGCCGGCTGGCGGCGACGGTGCGAGGACATCGCGCGCAAGTCGGGCGCCTCCGAGCCGCGCGCCATGATCGAGGTCTGCATGTCGAACGCCGCGCGCGAGGAGTACCGATGAAAACCTTCGAGCAAGCATGGGCCGACAAGGTCAGCGAGGGCTACGACTACGGCGCCGAGGCGCTTGAGGTCGTTCGCTTCGGCTGGGAGCTGCGCGCCGCAGAGGAGCTTGCGAGCGGGATCGCGGGGCATGAGGCCTTGGCCGACGCGTTCGCCGATGTCGCGCTGACGCGAGACGTCAGCAAGGATGCCGTCGTCTCGAGCCTTGCCGATCTTCTTGGCCGCGTCTCGCGGCTGGGCATGCGACTCGCGCTCGACCTCTGGGCGGAGAACCTCGCGTGCAGAGGGGACCACGAGATGGCGGAGTATGTGCGGCGTGTGGCGGCCTCCGACGACGTGGAGGCAACACTGCGGCAACTTCGAGACAAGGCTCGATCATGAACCACTGGGTGAGCAAACACGCCGAGGACAAAGAGCAGTGCAGCGCCTGCGGCGAGAAGATCCCCAACGCCTCCGGAGAAGGCGGCGTCGCCATCACCGGCCGCTGCCAGGGCGCTCCGCCTCTCCCTCGAGGCCAGCACCTCGTGTGCGGGGATTGCGTGGCGGGCCCGCCCTTTTACGGGAAATACGAGCTCGTCGAGCTCGAGCGGCACAACGCCTTCTGCGAGAAGTGCGCGCGCTTTCTCGGCGACGGCTACTACGTCGTGACGATGCCCGATCTCGTCAAGAACAAAGCCGGCAAGGTCACCAGCGCTCCTTTGTTCGGGATCTGGTGCGTGCCTCCGCCGAGCGAGATGCCCCACACCTGCGGCGAGCGGGCGGCGGAAGTGAACGAGGATCTCTCGGCGGGCGTCTCGCCCGAAGGACGCTGCGAGGCGTGCGCGGACGAAAAGGCTCGGTACGGAGAGGCGAGGTTTGCGCCGCACCCGGGGGCCTTGACCGAAAACCTGCCGTGGGTCTTCGGGACCGAAGAGGCGGCGGCGATGATGATCCGAGACGATCCGCCGATGGGACAAGGACAAGGCTGGGGCTACGAGGTGCGGCCGCTCACGAGGGGGACGTGATGGACATGGACGAGTTTCTCTCGCGCATCGACCGGCAGATCCACGGCCACTTCGGCTGGCAGGAGCATGAGTCGGCGGCGTGGACGACGAGCGCGGGAGGTCAGCGCCTCGGCGAGCCGGACTTCTCTCACAAGTGCAAGGTGCTGAGCCATCTGCGGCGACCGCAGCCCACGCCCTCCTTTCCTACCGCTCTCTGGTGGAAGTGGACGGTGAAGGTCGGCTCCGGGGGCGTCCGGTTTCGCGCGCGCGGCTACGCGAAGTCGCTAGAAGAGGGCAAGGTCGCCTGCGAGCGCGCGGTGCGCACCCTCGCGCTCGGGATCCTGGCGCAGTTCAAGGCGGAGCGAGGCTCGTGATGGATCCGCGCGATGCCGTTCGCCAGGCGGTCGCGACGTTCATCGCGGACGCCGAGAAGGCGACCGAGGGCCTCGAGTCGGAGCACGCCTTTCGCGACCACGCCATCCACGTCGCGAGGCGCCTCAAGGACGACATCTTGCAGCTCCTGGGCACCCCTGAGGATCTCCCCGACTACTGGGTGCTCAAGTGGCGCGAGGGCGAGGACTGGGGCTGGCTCCGGTCGCTCGATGGCAACGACGAGTGCACGACGATCGAGCCCGCGCAGCGGTTGCGGTATGCGTCGAAGGCGCGCGCGATGTCGGCGCTCTGGAAGTTTCGCGCCCAGAACGCGCCGCGCGAGGGCGAGACGATCCGTCTCGTGCACGTGCGGGTGCGGGGGCGCCAAGGAGAGAAGTCGTGAGCAGCGTGCAAGTGAGCAGCGTGCAAGACCAGGAGCGGCTCTTTCACCGCTACAGCCACCTCTTCGAGCGCTACAAGACCCGCGCCGACGATCTCGCGCCCACGATCGAGCGCTCGCTCGAGAAGGGCAAGTGGCTGCACATCGCCGCCGTCCTGAGCGTGCTCCTCCTTGCCGGCGCATGGTTTCTCAAGTCGCCGTGGTGGGGATGGATCCTCGCGGCCCTCTTTCTCTTCGACCTTCTCGCCAAGCGCCAGGATCAGAAGTTCCACACGGCGCTGCGAGAGCAGGCGAGGGCCATCGGCGGCATGCAAGCGCTCAACGAGGTGATGGGCGCGGAGCTCGGGCGAGGCCTCAATTGAGCGCCGAGCGCCGCGTCTTCGAGGGCGTGCTGCATCGCGAAGACGAGCTGACGCAGGGCAACCTATCGCTCGGCGACGCGTACGTCGTGCTCTCGCGCGACCCGCCGAAGATCGCCTGGTGGCAGGCGTGGGTCACGGGCCTCTACGGCAAGAGGGTGCGCATTACCGTCGAGGTGATCGAGGACGCGGAACCGACGTGATCGACTGGACGCTCATTCTCGCCTCGACTGTCGCAGGCACCACGATCGTGACCGTGGGATCGCTGTGGTTCGCGGACAGGCTGCTCGGGCGGATGGCCGACGAGATACTCAGCGATGCTGCCGCGAGGGGTGATCGGCTCCCCGACGATCTCTATCGGTTGCGACGCCAGGATCTGCTCGACCGGCGACAGCGTTACGCCCAGAAGATCATCGCGCAAATCCACCACGGCTTCGATTCGGACGCGCAGCACACCGCACAGGTCGTCTCCCGGATCGACCACGAGATCGTGGCGCTCGACGCCGCGCAAGCCGATCCGCCCGAGCCTCGGCCGCTCTCCGAGGCCGAGGTGGCCTACGCCCAAGGCATGCAGAACGTCGGGAGCCGCCGCTGATGCCGGTCGCGGGTCCTGTCGTGCCGAGAACCCCCTTCGAGGTCGTCAGCCGAAGGCTCGTGTTCCTCACGCGTCCCGCTCTCGAGAAGGCTGGCTACCGCTGCGAGTGCTGCAAGGAAGAGACGGGCCTGAGGGTCGTCACCGGCTGCACCCACGGGGGCTCTCGAGAGCGGCAGACGGTGGTGCTCTGCGGCGACTGCAGGGCCGGCGATGGGTTTCGCCTCGTGTGCCTCGCGCGGATGCGCAAGGAGAAGCGGTGAGCGAAAAGACGCCCACCCTGACCGATCTGCGCGCCGAGCTCGATGGCGTCGACGACGAGATCCGCCGCACCAAGCGGGACAAGGCCGAAGCCATCGTAGCGTTCAACGCCAGACTCAACTTTTGGGGTAACCATCTCGCGTACCTGCGCACCGAGCACGCGCGGATCGTCGACGCCATCAAGCGAGAGAGCCAGCGCCTGCGAGGGCGCCTCCGAGGCGGCGCGTGAGCCGCCGCCTCTCCTCCGGCGTCACGACGGTCGCCGTCGGCGAAGGCCGGGGCGGCGTCTTCGAGTGGCCCGACACACCGCTCGCGCGCCGACTCGCCGCCGACGACGCCGAGGCTCGCCAGCGCCTCCATGGCGCCCGCTTTCTTCGTTACAAGCGCGTGGCCCCACGGCAGACGCCCGAGGAGCGAAAGGCCGTCCAGAGGGCGTATGGCGCGAAACGAAAGGCCCTGGGCTTCCGCTACTGCATGGCCTGCAAGTCGTGGCAGACCGATCACACGACCAAGACCTGCCCGAGCCGCCGATCCGGCTGAGAACCGGACCCGACCTCATCCGTGGGAACGATTGACGCTTCCAATCGTTCCCGTCGAGAAAATGGCTGCGGGAACGATTCGACCCCATTCAAGTATGGAGAACCGTTTCAGGTTTTTCTCCTCCTCCAATCGTTCCCGCTCAACCGTTCCCTTTAAGGGACGGGAACGGTTGGCGGGCCGTTCCGGGAACGAGTGGGAACGACTGGGAACGGTTGGTTTTGACCCATCTTGACACGCGATCGAACTTGGAGCGGGTTGACACGCGAGCGAAGTGGGTGTCTACGACCGCGCCCGAAGATCCTCACTGGGTGAGGACTTGGCCGCCCGAGTGAGCTCCGGGGCGCCTCGCCGCGAGCCGTTCCCAATCGTTCCCAGTCGTGCCCAAGCCGTTCCCGGGAACGGTTGGAACGAGTCGAAGTGCTGGGAATGTGGCGGTTTTTTGGAACCGACGTTCCAATCGTTCCCGAAGTCTGTACCGGGCGACTGACGCGCGTGTCAGCGCGGACCCTTTCGCTTCTGGCCCTGACCTCGAGACCCATTGTCCGCTCGCCACGCGACGCACCCGCTCGTGCCGAGGTGCACGGCTCGCGGATTCCCCGCGCGCTCCACCACGAGGCCGCCGCAGAGGGAACAGGCGTAGCTCCGATCGCGCGCGAAGAGCGCGGGCGGAGCGGGCCGGGGCGAAGGCGTGGGCGGCCGCCGCCGGCGCACCCGGGCGGCCACGGGCCCCATGGCCTCGACGCGAAGCCCGAGGTCAAGCGCGGCCCTCCAGGCCGCCTTGGTCGCGAGCCGCGCCGCCTCGGCGAAGATCTCCTCGACGTCTTCCCGCGTGACGTGCATCGGTCAGCGAGAGGGCTCGGTGCCGCGAATGTAGAGCCGCTGGGCGTTGCGGCCCGCCGGCACCGTCACAACCTCACCTTCGGCCACCAATTGGCTCACCGCATCGGCGACGTCGCTTTTTCTCATCGAGAGCATCTGCGAGACGACGCCCGTGCCCCCCACACCTGGATTCTTGGCGATGGCCTCTTTGACCACTTGCTTTTTTCTCGCGAAGCTTCGCTCTCCGTCACTCCCCCCGTTGCGTCCGAGCTGCTGGGGGTCGAGATGGACGACCTGCAGGCCCCCTCTCGGGTTGCCGTCGTCGGTCGGAACATCGCGGATGAGAAGCCCGAAGTCGTCGACGGTGAGTCCGGTCACGCGGTCCTTCTCGTGGCTCACGGTCGTCGGCTCCCCTTTCTTTCCGGAAAGCACGAAGACGCTCTGGCACTCGTCGAAGATGGCCGAAGATCCCCGCCCCGCTTCCTTTCTCGGCCTCGCTCCGTCCTGCGGGGTCTTTCCGGCGTGGTGGATCAGAACGACCATGCAGCCGGTCTTCTCGCTGGCGAGCCTCAGGACCCCCATGTGATCACGCATCTCGGAGGAGTTTTCGTCGACGCTCGGCGTCATGCCCTTGAGCGCATCCGCCGTGCAGATGGTCGCGCCATCCATCGCTCGCGCGTACGCGTCGACCGCCCTCGAGGAGGTCAAGGTGACATCGGGGTAGATCGCGATGTCGAATCTCCCTCCATCGGTGAGCTCGCGCCGATCGACGCCGAAGCCCTTGGCCAATCGCTGCACCAGCGCCTTGCTGCGCTTCTTTCCTTGCTCGTAGTCGAGGTGGACCCACCGGCCTTCTTTCGCGGAGTAGACGCCCCAGACGTCCTTGCCGATGGCGATGGCCATCCCCATCGCGAACGCCGCGACGCTCTTGCCGGAGTAGCCCTGGCCGAAGAGGCCCGTCGGAGGGCCGGCGCAGAGGCCGAGGCCCGGGACCACGAGATCCTCCGGCGGATCTTGCTTCCAGAGGTCGTCGTGGGGGAGGAAGGAGATCCCTGGCTCGAGCCCCAGTAGCTCCTTGTCGAGGATCTCGAGTTGCGTCTTCAGGTCGGCGATGAGCTTCCCGGAGTTGGCGCCCTTGAGGGCGTAGAGCTCGGCCACCATATGGTGGCCGAGCACGAGCAGCTGGCGCTCCCGCGAGTGCCGGCGGATGATGTCCGCGTAGCGCTGCATGTTCGCGACCGCCGGCGCCGCGTTGAGGACCTCGGTCACGTAGGACATGCCGCCGACCTGGGCGAGCCGGTCGTGGTCCTTCAAGTGCGAGGCTACGAGCACGACGTCGGCTTTGCCGACCTCGAGGGCGGCGTCGAAGATGAGCGCGTGGCTTGAGCTGAAGAAGTCGCCGCTCGTCACAAGACTGCGAGCTCGTTCGATGTTCGTATCCTCGAGGAGCATCGTACTCAGAAGTGCCGCCTCGGCGCCGAGATCGTGAGGGGGCTGGCGTTCCTCGACGGGCTGCCGCGAGATCGCCTTCAGCGGACCACGGATCTTCGAGTGCCCGTTCGTCGGACCATTGGCCATGTCGATCACGTCTCCCGTGCTTGGGTCTTCTTTTGTACGCTCGCTTCGAGCCGCTTCTTCTGCGCGCGGAGCTTGCTCACCTCCGCTTGCAGGCTCTTGCGCTCGCGTTCGAGCTCGAAGAGGTGGCTTCGTACGGCCTGGCGGTTGCTCGCGTACATCGCCCACTCCTTCGCGACGTAGACGAGCGCCTCGAACCCCGTGAACTCCTGCCCGCACTCTCGACACACCGCGCCCTTGGTCGCGTAGACGAGCTTCAAGGCGTGCGGGTGGCTCCGGACGTGCGGCGGAAGGGGATCCTCGAGAAGGGGAGCGGGGCCTTCGGAGGCCTTGGAGGCGACTTCACGGGCGAAGGCGAGCAAGGGGTTCTCGCTCATGACCCCCAGGTCTCCTCGAAGACGTGCAGGCCCACTTCGACGGCGGCCGCCCAGCTCTTCCACTCGCTCGCCGTCACGCTCCCATCGGGCGCCCGGTGCAAGACGAAGGGCTCGCCCCAGCCGCCCTTGTCGGTTCGTAGCGATCGAACCGCCCCGATGTAGCGGCCGTCGACGTAGAGGCGCACGACGCGCTCTCTTCGGTCCTCGTCGGGCATCGCCCGGACGGGAGCGCAGGTGCGGGAGCGGGCGGGGTTCACCTCTGCACCGTAGGGATCATGCCTACGGTGCCATCGGGACTCGCTGGCGAGTCCAGGGCGGTGGGCAAAAGCCCCACGGTGTTCTCGGGCGCCGTCACGGTCACCGCGCCAGCGCCAGCGGGCCTCTGGTAGCGATCCTTGACCACCTCGTCGTCGATCACGACGCGCTCGGCGCTCTCCCTCGCGTCCTTGAAGCTCACGAGGTCATCACGCACCTCGAGGTGCGCGTAGACCTCCTCGGTGAAGTAGAGCGTCACGATCCGCAGCCCGAAGCGGCGCAGCGCCTGCGGGGGCTTTCCGTATCCTTCCATGGGGCCCATGTCCTTCCGCCCGCGCGCCTCGTCCCTCACAAGGCGGATGCGAGAAGAGAGACCCTACGCCCTTTCGGGACAGACGATCAAGAGAGTCGCGGGCGACTCGGGAACGGGCGAGCGGGTGTGGAGAAACTCGCCGAAAACTTGACCGCTTGCCGAAAACTTGACCGCTCGTGGTATCCTGGATCGGGATGGCCAAGACGCTGCGCGACCGGGTGGTCTTCGTGAGGAGCGGCAAGTGGGTCGCGGCCGACCTCCCGGCGTTCCCGGGAGCGCACGGCCAGGGGCGCACTCGGTCCGAGGCCTTCCAGAACCTGCTCGGGGCCCTCCGGGACCTCACCGAGAGCTACGCCGAGCCGGCCAAGCGCCGGCAGACCGCGTGAAGCGAGCGGAACTCGTCCGGCAGCTCGAATCCCTCGGCGCGGTGTGGCTGCGGGAAGGCGCCAGCCACACGATCTACAAAACCGAGGCCGGACTGCACGTTGCAGTGCCTCGTCACGCGGAGATCAACGAGCACACGGCGCGCGCGATTCTGCGAGAGGCGCGGTGGCGGTAGGGCGCTCGCGTCCAGCTCACCCTCTTGTCTTTGCCAGCAAAGACAGATCCCTCCCTGCGGGGTGGTTGAGAGGGACTCCGCAGGAAGGGGTGGCCCGACGGAGACCGGCGAAGCCCGGAAGAGCCCCCGGTGAGAGGGACGCCCCCGGGACTCGGGTTCGGTGCTCGCGGTACGAGGAAGAGAGTAGGGAGCCTTGGGGGAGAGGTCAACCTACGCCATTCGGCGGCTCGGGGCCCTCTCTTCTGAGGAGCGCTTGGAGCTGCACGCGGTGAGGCCGGACTGAGCGGGCGCGGGTCTAAGGCCGGCGCGAGATCCGCGTCCCGGTCTGCGGATTGACCAGTCCTCCAGTCGAGTCAACGCGCGCTCCGGTGATTGTGGTAGGAGCACCGAACGCGTTCGATCCCGCGACCCACGGCCACGCGCTTGAGGCTCCGTCGATGGTGAAGCCACCCGTGAGTAGCATCGTCGTAGCACCTGCCGTTGCGTTCCCGTTGACGAACAGCGTGCCGCCTCCATGTAGAGGGAGAGACCCCGGACCCCACAGAACGCTGTCGGCGTAGTACCAGCCAGGGGTGTCGAACTCTCCGATTTCGAGCACGACATGGGAATTATCCGTATCAAAAGCCCCAGCCACGAACACCCGGCCGAACGACACGGAGCCTTTGACGTGCAGTACAGGCGTCTCGATCAAGACATCACCATCCAAGATGGTATCGGACGATCCGAAGCCTAAAGTGGAGTATCCGGCAATGGCGCCATTCACGATGGCAGAGCTTCCTCTAAAATCAGAGGTGCCTGTAAAGTAGCTATTCTGGATCAGGAACCCGTAGTCTTCGGATAAGAAGCCGTCGAAGCGGTCCTCCGTGAACGTACATCGATCCGCGATGGCAGTGCCGACGACTTCCATGTGGGTAAACGTCATGGCGATGGGCAGATGCGTATCGGACATCAGAGCCGGTATCTTGGGGAACCGTAGGATGGAGGCCGCATCGCCGTTGGCAATGGTCACGTAGTCCGGTGCGGTGATGGCCAACCCGACGGACGTAGCGACCGGCTCGGTGATGCTTGCCGTCGCGTTGCCGAGGTCTTGATCGATCCAAAACCACGCACCCGCAGTGGTGTCGTTGACCATCATCCCGACGAATGGTGTCCAGTAAGCGCCAGTTTGGCCCGACGCAGTGATAATATTTTTCGTGGCGCTGGAGCGATTGCGCGGCGTGAAGGTACCGATCTGGAAAGTGGCGACCTGAGCGGGTAGCCCCACGACATTGGCGGAGCCCGTGGGCGTGAAGAGCGGATTGATGACGAGCGTGTCCGCTGCGGACGCATCGCTAAGAAGCGTGATCGTCGTCGCTTGCGGCAGGAGCGGTGACGTAGTGCCCCAACGGTGTATCGCGATCTCGCCGTACGACAGGCACGGGTGCTGAGCCGTGGTGCAACTGTTGGCGTCAGAGGCGACGCCGCTTACGTTCTGGGCGTCGAGAAACCAGGCGGGGATGGTCCACGAGGTGGGCCGAATCGGCGTGAGCCCAGCCGCTCGAAACGTCGTCGGCTTTGAAGTGGCACAGCGCCAGGAGCCATCGGCCGCCGTGCACGCAGCTAGGGTGAGCTGCTCTGGCGTTCGAGTGTCGACGGTGGCTTTGAATGAGGCGACCGGGACCTTTGGACGGGACGATGGCCGCCCGGCCTCCTCAAGAGCGACCGCTACCCGCTTTGGAGGGCCAGCCGATGGCTGCGAGCAAGCGAGCAGTAGAGTCAGCGCGGATGCAAGCGGAACGAACCGCATCGGTAAGCGGGATCAGAAGTTTGCGACCGAGGCGCCTGCGAACTTGAACCCTGCGCTTCCCAACCCGGTTCCCGCGCCACATGCGGCATCCAAGTGAGCCGGCGTCGTTGTTGCGTTGTGAATGACGCCGGGGTCCGCGCCGCTGTCGCAGCTTGCATTCACTGATCCGTTGAGCTGAATGCCCGTGACGAGACCCGGTGCGGTGAAGGACGTCTGGAAGTTGCCGCCGGTCTTGTTCCAGAAGTGGCTGCTGCCGGTCATGTTGATCGTGTTCGCGCCACTGCCGTAAATGATGACTCCCGTGTCGGCCAGCAGCGTGCCGCCATTCACCGTCACAGTCTTGTCGAGATAGACGTTGCTCTCGAAGTAGCCGCCCAGCTCGAACGTAATGGTTCCGCCGAAGATGAAATCGGACTGGAAGGACGCTTGCGCCTCGAAGTCGGAAGGAATGAAAGGATGCGAGATGAACCCAGCGAAGAAGCCAGGATCGGTTAGGAATGCAGGTGTCGCCACGACGCCACTCTGAAAGATGGCGTTGTTGAAGAAGCCGGCGACGCCTCGCAGAATCGTAAAGCGTTTGACGTCCACCTGAGTGAGCTGGATGTCGCGCCCTGTCATGGTGAAACGGCTAAGCCCGACGGTCGGCCCTGGATCGAAGACAATCAAATTGGCCAGCCACGTCTGCGCGGTGCCGCCCGCATTGGGGTTATTTTCGACGTCGTTGACGCTGACGAGGTTGATGGCAATCGGTGTCGAAAGAGTGACGGTATCGTTGGTATTCCAAGTGTCGACCTCTGCGCAGGTGTTGCTTCCTGTCGGTACGGTCACGGGTGCACATGGCTGGCTCATGTGCCAGTTGACGCCACCGGCTGTCGAGTAGACCCATGCAATGCTCGACTGGAGGGCTGTCGTATTGGTGACCATCACGCCGGCGGCCGGGGCGCCGGCGGAAAAACTGCCGATGAGAAGCGAATTGGTTCCGACGTTGGTGTTCTTCTGAGCGACGCGCGTAAAGGTTGCCGCTGTCGATGCGACCGGACCACCTTGGATGACGAGGTCGGCACCGTCCCTTGCCGCACAAAAGTAAAGTGGATCGGAGTTGTCCGTGTCCGAAGCGTCTTGCTCTAGGGTAGTGGTCTGACCGAACCGAGGGCAGTTTCCGCTTCCCGACCCAACCATGCCCCAACGATGCACCCAGATCTCCTGCTTCGTCTTGCAAGCCGTGCCCGAAGTCGTGCAGTTGTTCGAGTCGCTTCCCGTCGTCTTGTTCACGAACCAGTTCGGCACCGTCCACGAAGTGGGGATGATCGGCGTCGATGAGCCCAAGGCAAAGAGCTTCGGCTTGGGCTTCGGCGTAAAGTCGCGGCAACGCCAGAGGTCGGGAGTTTGGGCGATGGAGATGAATCCCGGCGCCTGGCAAGCCGCCTGCGCGATCTCCTCAGCCGATCGTGGATCCTTTGGCGGAGCGGAGGCGTCGGAAGTCGAGGCGACCGGGCGCCGAGGTGGGAACGAGGCCGGCGGCTCGACGACCGGAGGAGTGGGCGCTGCCGCAGCGGCTCCCGCATCCGCGACCGGAAGCGATCCACCTCCCCCACTCGGATTGCATCCTCCCACGAGCACCGAGAGCACGAGCCCGAGGGCCAAAGGGCCCAGAGGGCCCAAGAGGCCTGGCATCGAAAGACGTTTCATTTGAGTCTTCTCCTTCTACCGAAAGCCCTTACGACGAGAACGCCAGCTCCCAGACCTTGCGGCCCACGTTCGCGTACCACTCCGCCGCTTCGCCGTTGCCAGCCCCACCGAAGGGGCTGTTTCCGTTCGCGGCCGAGTAGTGTCCGGGGTTGCCGTACTGCTCGATGGCCCAGCCATTGGCCGCGTGGATGAGAGCGGGCGTGGCGCCGACGCCATTGTTCTTGGCGCGGTACCTTTGACCACCGGAAGGGTTGGGGTCGAGCGTGACGTTGATTTGGGCCGCACTCAGGTCCATGTCATGGCTGTTGAGATCCCCGTGGGCCATGACGATCGCCGCGCCGGCCGCGACCGGCTGCGGGTCGGAGAGGAAATCCGAAGTGGGAAGAACCGAGATCGTCGCTCCCCCGGCCAAGACCCCCACCTGCTCCACGAACGACTTGTAGGTGGAGGGATCCATTGTGTGGACGCCGCCGGTCAACGTGGGCCCGACCCCCGTGAAGACCGTCTGCTCGTAGCTCGAGGCTTGCCCCGCGAGCGTCGTGACGTTGCCCCCCAAGCTCGCGCCCTGCGCCACGAGCCCCTTGGCCACGATGTTGCCGGGGACCGAAGACCCCCAGAGCAAGTTGACGATCGCGCTCGTTGCGACGTTGCCGGCGTTGATCGCTCCGACGCTCGCATCCGAGACCGTGATCTGGCTGCACGCCGTGCAACCGCTCGTGTCGATGGTACCCGAGACGACCTGCTGCCCTCCGGTCATCGAGAAGTAGAGCAGGCTCGTGACCAGGCCATCGTCGGTCTCGGTGAAGTTGCCGTTGAGCAAGAGGTCGACGATGCCGGAGATAACCCTCGCTGGGGCGAAGCCGGAAGCGTCGGGAAGGTTCGCCCAGGTGACGTTGCCGGTGACCTGGGCTCCGGTCCCGAGGTTCGAGGGACTCGCGCCCAGGCCTCTCAGAAATTGCGAACGCCTCCCGCGAAACGCGAGGTTCTCGACGTAGGCTCCCGCGACGATGGGCGAGACTTCTGCAACCTCGAACGCTCTCCCATCATTGGCCGACGCGAGGATCGGGAGACTCGTGAGCCACTGCGAGAGGCTCGCGTAGGGCGAGATCGCGGCGCCGTCCTGCAGCGGAACGACCGTGGTCGTGTCGCCGTCCACGAAGCGTGATCTCGCGAGCGGCGTGGCCAAAGCCAAGCTTCCGCCGCCGCCGAGGGCCAAGAGGGCCCGGATCTTGTGAAAGCGGGCATCGAGAAGGCTGTACGAAATCGATCGAGCGCTCATGCGGTCCTCGCGGATTGGTCAATCACAGCTTTGGTCACGAGCGCTGCAGCAGCGCCAGTCAACAGCGACGCCCAGAGGGGCCCCTTGAAGACGAAGACGAGAAGCCCGGCCGTCGGGCCGGTCATCACCGCAGCGACCGCCGGCGTCGTATCGGTTCCACTGGCTTCCCCGAGCGTCTTCATGCGGCTTCCCTTCCGACGTGCGCCTTGATCCCTTTTCCGAACTCCACGGTGCGGATCACTCTCAGCGTCCCGGGCTCCACCTGGGTCAAGTGGATGTACTTGTCGGTCACGTCGACCGAATCGGTTCGGTACCCGTGGTGCTTGGCCCACCGTTTCGCTTCGGGCACGTTGTAGCGATCGAGCGGGAAGATGAGGCTCTGGACGTACATGGGCGGCAGATCCCGCTCTTCCGATCCTCGGAACTCCGCGTGGCAAGTCCGCTCGACGGCCGTCGCGCACGCGGCGCGGATGATCTTGCGCTTGGCCCGCGCGTACTGCTCGGGGGTCACGGTCCCGCGTTTGCGCATTTGCGCGAGCCGAGAGGCTGCGTTCTTGACGTGCACGGGGTCGAGGTGGCCTCGGGCATCCGTCAACGGCAGGCCCCCCTTGCCCCCGTCCCGCTTCTCGGGCAGGGCAAAGGCGCGGTCGGGGAGGTCCTTGCGCTGGCCGTACGTGAGTCTCTCTTCCGAGACCGGGTTCTCGCGGGCCTCGCCGAAGCGGGGGAGCATCGGAAGCCGGATCCCGTCGAAGACGCCCTCGGAGATCGCCCACGCGAGAGTGCCCCCTAAGATCACGATGCCGGCCCCCAGGGCCACCACGTGGCTCGTCGGCATGCCCCCAGAAGTTCCCCCGTGGCTCGCCAGCCAGTTGCCGACCCGGGATCCGGAAAGGGGTGCGCTGACACTCTGCCCGTAGCTCGCGTACCCAAAGTCGGGGCCCCAGGCTTGCCAGTTCGTGCCGTTCTGGGAGAGCGCAATCGCAGCCTTCGCCTGCGCATTGGGATCCGCCGCGAACGCCTCCGGGCTCCCGAACTGTGCGCTTCTCGTTCCGAGCAGATCGCCGTAGAAGTTCACCTGCCAGAGGCCGACCGAGTAATCCCCCGTCTCGGGAGTGTCGTTGACGATCCCGGCGTTCCCGGAAGGGTTCTCGCTCGAGAAGACGATCGCGGCGGCGGTCAAGGCCTTCGAGGAGTCGCCCCCATTGCTCGTCCAGAGCGCCATGACGTCCGAGGGCGTCAGGTGCGTGACGGGACCGAGCTGGGTGACGCCCATGGCAACGCTTCTTCTTTCCGGCTCCGAGACTACCCCCGTTGCCAAGATCCCGTCTACGGGCGTAGGATCCGGGATGTCGACACCACCCGATAAGCCGGTAGGATGGATCCCATGAGCAAGGCGATGACGCGTCACCACAAGGAAGAAGCCCTCGAGAACCCCGGCCCGAAGATGACGGGCTTCTGGATCGTCCTGGGCTTGGCTGCGGTCGGCGCCGGCATCGGCGCGGTCCGAGGTACCACCGGTTCCAAGGGCGCCGCTGCACTGGCGGCCGCCGAGCAAGGCATCGGCCTTGCGACGGTCGGCGGGACCGTCGTCGGCTTTCTCTCCGAGGGAGCGAGAAACCCCGCGTTCGCGACGGCGGGGATCGGGCTCGTGTCGATCATGGTCCTCGGGGTCGCCCAGTACCTGACGACTCCGCCCACGACCGCGACGACGACCACGACGACCACCAGCTGAGGGAATTTCCTTGACCGAAGAGGACGAGGACCTCGAGGCCTCGCCCGGGGGCGTCGAGGACAAGATCGCGCGTCGTGCGATCCACACGATGCGCGGTCGCCAGGAAGCGCTCGAGACCTCCATCGCCCGAGTGCAGGACACCGTCCGCGACGTGCACACCGAGATGCGGGTGGGGTTCTCCCTTCTCGGTTACGACGTCGCGGCGGCCGCGCGAGCGAGAGCCCTCGACCCCAACGGGCTCCTGCCGGGCGTCGTCGGGCCCATGCGAGCTCCCGCCGGGTCGCAGCCGGCCCTCGAGCATCCCGCCCTCGAGAAGCTGGACGACGCGGCGGAGAAACTTGCCGACGCGGGAGAACGCCTCTTCGACTTCGCCGAAGCCCATACGAGGCCCGAAGCGCCGGCGGCCCTTCGCGACAGCGAGCGAGTAAGGCGGGCCGAAGCCGAGCGCATCGGAAAGCGGGTCCTCAAGGTCTGGGATGGCCTGCTCGTCGAGATCGTCAAGGGGATCGTGCTCATCTCCGCAGGGGGATTGGTCCACTACGTCTGGCAGATCCTGCACGCGGCGCGCTGAGGGCCGAGGGAGCGAGGTTTGCGCACGGAGTCGGCCTCGCGTAGCGTGAGACCCATGCGCCCCCCCCTTCGGCTCCTCAAGCTCGGTCTCGTGCTCCTCCTCCTGGTGCTCCCGGCCCTCGCCTACGCGCAAGCTCCGGGACCCACGCCGCCGCCCGTGCTCACCCCGTCGGTGGCGTTGATGCTCGTCCTGTCGGTCGGGATCGGCATCCTCACGCAGATCGTGCAAACCGGAGGGATCTTCGGGATCGTGACGACGCCGAAGACGTGGCTTCCCGTCGTGACCGTCCTCGGGACCTTCCTCGGAGGGGTCTACGCGTACTTCGCCGGATTGGGCTCGGCGTTCGTGGTGGACGGGACGACCATCGTCTACGGCCTCGTCGCCGGCTTCGGGGCGCTCCTCGCCGGTACCACTCCCGGTCTCGTGGTCCACGCGCACGTGGTGACTCCGGCGAAGCTCTGCGCGCTGCGGCTCGCGAAGCTCGGCAAGCCGACGGGAGGCGCGTCGTGAAGAAGACCGCCAGCAGCCACAAGAAGTGGCTCGAGAAGCATGGCCACTGGGTCCACTTCACCCACCGAGATCGGATGCGCCGCAAGGCGGAGATGGCGAAGGCCGTCTTGCCCGCCCATCTCCGGGCGGTCCCTCCGACCACTCTCCCCGTCGACTGCACGGGCAACGCGACCGTATCCTGTCCGATGGACGCGAACGACACCCTCGGGATCTGCGGGCCGGCGATGTGCGACCACGTGGACGGCATCCGATCGTACGGCCAAGGCAAGGCGGGCTTCTCGGAAGTCCACGCGAACCTCTCAGCCCTGGAGAGCCAGTACGAGCAGGTCTCCGGCGGCGACAACGGCACCGACGAGGACATGCTGGTCGGGCCGAACGGCATCTGGTTGAGCGGCATCGCGGGGGATGCCAGCTGCGTCGTCGTCGACCACCTCGACGTCGACATGACCGACGCGCCGCTCGTGCAGTATTGCCACGACCAGTTCTACTCGACGTGCATGGCCTGGTCGGTCCCGGATAGGTTCCTGCAGGAGTTTCAGACGGGCGCCTCGTTTCTTTCGCCGATGACCCCCGATCCCCAGAACGGCCACTACACGCCGCTCTCCGACGTCGACAAGGACGGCAATTACCGGCTCTGGAGCTGGGGGACGTGGTGCTGGGTGTCGCCCTCCTTCGTGGGATCGGTCGACCCCCAGAGCTTCGTGACCTTCTCGCCCTTGCAGTTCCAGAAGGCGAGCGGTTACGACTCGCACGGCCGGCACGTGAGCGACCAGGCCGACAAATGGGTGGCGCTCGGCGGAAATGCGGCGAAGGTCGCGGCGGTCGTCGCGATGTTTCCGCCGAAGCCTGCGCCGGCGCCGACGCCTCCGGGCCCTGCCCCCACCTCGAACCCGCCGCTCGCTCCCGTGCTCTCGGCGATCCAGAACGCGCTCAACGGAGCCCCCGCCCTCGAGGACCCGAATCAGGTGATGGCCTTGGTCACGAGCGCGATCACGCCGCTCTATCCGCCGGGGTCTCCGTGAGGGCGCTCCTTCTCTCGCTCGCGGTCGTCGCCGTCGCTCTGTCGGGCCTCGGCGCCGCCTGCCAGAACCCGACGCCTGCGCCCCCCTCGCCCGTCCCCGCTCCGGCTCCCTCGCCCACCAAGAGCCCCACGCAGGTCTACGGCGAGCTCGTGGAGGCCAGCTGCTACGCGCCCAATGACTCGGGCCTCTACTGGACCACGCGCGAGCTCACCCAGAATCCTCCTTCGTGGGCGACCTGCCTCGTAGAAGGCGGCACGGTGTCGGCTTGCGGTGTACCCTGCCGGCCTCCCGTCCGACCGTAAAGCGTCTGGCGCTCTGGATGGGGTGCATGCGACACTGAGCGTGCATGCCCTCGCTCGCGCAGTCGGTCTCCCGCCGATCCCTCGGCGTCGATCTCGATCGACCGGTGACCAGCCAGTGGCTCGACATCGCCGATCGCACCCGTCTTCCCCTCCCCGGCCTCTCGCTCGAGCCGATGCAGGCGATCCGGGGAATCGGTCGCTACGTGTCGCTGCACGAGCCGGAATTTGCGGGCGATGCGCTCGCCCAGGAGATCCGCCTGATCCAGAGCCGCGGGTACGGCCTCTGGCTGGTCCAGCACGTGCTCAACCCGGGATGGATCGCCTCGGCGCAGCTGGGCGCCGACCTCGGGGGGGCCGCAAGAGACAATGCGCTCTCCGTCGGCTACCTGCCGACCTGCCATCTCGGTCTCGATCTCGAAGGGACCGTCTCGAAGGGAACGCCGGTCTTGGACTTCGTCGAGGCGTGGGCCGGGGAGGTGTCGAGGAGCTTCCCGGTGGTCCTGTATGTCGGCTACGACAGCGGCCTCACCGCGAACGACCTCTACTACGGCCTCGATCAGGTGCATCTCTACTGGGGGGCTCCCGGACCCTGGGACGTCGCGATCCGACACTTCGCGCTCCGGCAAGGCCTCACCACGACCGTCGGCGGCTTCGAGGTGGATCCCGATCGCATCGAGGAGGATTCGCTGGGGGGCAAGCTGACGTGGATGATCGATCCGGGAGCTCAGAGTCAGCGCGTTCGCGACCTCGGGGTGTCGTAGTGCCGAGCCAGGTCCGGCTCGATGTCTCGAAACCGCTCTTTCTCGAGCGGCTGCTCAAGGCCTGGGAGAAGCGGCCGGATCTGACCTTGGGGCAGATCATCTCCGGCGCGGTGCTTCTGACCTCCCCCACCGACATGGTCATCGCGCACCTGCTTCGCATCGGGGATCGCGAGCTCGCCGAGGCCGTGGAGAGGTTCGTGCTCATGGACGAGCCGTCCGAACCGCACGGGTAGCCACCGCTCCCACCTTGCGAATCCCGGCGCAGCCGTAGTACCAGAAGCCGGATGAGACACCTCCTTCCGCTCCTCTCTCTCGCCGTGCTCCTCGTCGCCTCGCCGCTCCGGTCGGCCGAAACGGCCGTGACTCCCGACGACGTCCTCCGGATGATGGACACGCAACCCGGACTCGAATACGGCAAGACTCCCTACCGCTGGAGCAAGGTCGGCCAGGCGAAAACGATCGCGCAGGGCATCGCGAAGGTCGCACCTTCGAGGGAGGACGCGGCGGAACTCGTCGTATACGACGTGCGGGAAGGAGGCAACCTCCTTCAGGCGCTCGGCGACGGAGGGCATTCCCATGGCCCCTGGCAGCTCTCGGACAAGCGAACCTCCCCCGAGGTCGCGACCGACCCCGAGAAGGGAGCCAAGGCGTGGATGGGCGTCGCCACCGACTCGCGCCTGACGTGCGGCGATCTTCCCCCCGACGAGCAGCTCGCGGCGCTCGCGTCAGGGTCTTGTGAGCATGGGGTGAAGCTCGCGCGGCACCGTGCGCACCTGACGCGCGTGGCGCTCGGCCTCGAGGCGCTCGGGCGCTAGGCCTCGGTCCTCGTCCACGGAGTGATCGACGGAAGAAAGAGCGGGTGCCGGGGCTGCTTCTCCTTGCCCTCGGTGAGCCCGAGATGGCCGACGGGAGGCGGTGTGACGCCCCTCTCGGTCATCTCCCGGAAGGTCTCGCGGAGGAGCAAGCGCACGACCCAGGCCCTTCCGAGCATCGCCTTGCCGATCTTCGCGGAGTAGCCCCAGGACAAGAGAACGAGGCCGACCTTGGGGATCCACGTGCGGTGGCCGCGTCGTTGTCCGGGCCCACCGGATCGAGTCCCTTGAGCATCGCCTTCTTGACGTCCTTGGGGTCCTTGGATCGCAACGCGTAGAGGTTGCACTTGGCGAGGTTCGGGAAGCCGAAGCCGTGGGAGAAGTCGATCTCGCGGGTGATCGTGGGATCGTCGTTGCGGTGGTCGGCGGTCGAGGGGTTCAAACCGATCCAGAGGATCCACTCGCCCTTCGGGTCGAACTCCCGCGTCAGGTCGTAGCGGTAGGTCCCGCATGGGGAGATCGTCGCGTCGGTGCGGATCGATGGCGCATCCTGCCAGGTGGGCCGAAGCGAAGCGGTCATCGAGCTCCGTCGCTCACGCCGCTCTCCCCGCGAAGTGGATCCCCGCGAAGAACGCCCCCACGACCCCAACCGCCACCACCGTGCACACCCCGACAAGCCCCCAGTCGGTGCCCGGCTCCTTCGTGAACGCCGCCACGGTCGCATCGGGCGTCGAGAGATCATCCGCGACCGCCCCCGTTCCCTCCGGCACGCCCGTCAGCGCGGCCCCCGGGATCTGCTGGTAGAGGGTGATGCCCGGAATGCAGATCCCCTGCACGAGCTTTCCGCCCCGGTAGGTCCAGGTGTGGTGGTCTTTCCTTGCCGCGACGATCTGCGCAAAGCCGGTCTTGGGATCGGTCCACCAAGTGCTCGTGACCGAGCCGTAGTTCACGGTGGCCATCCAGTGATCCCGGAGATCCACGGCCCACTGCGCGAGATCCGGAGCGACGTCGCCGCGCCAGATCTTGAAGCCCTGGGGAGAGGGGGGATTGGTCGCGCAGGTCATGGATCGGAGCGTACCACTGGCGGCGGCCCGGCCTCAGGAAACTCACTGGGCCAGCGTTCCCGCCAAAGGTTCGCGGCCATCTCAATGGTCGTGGCGAGCGCCTTGTGCTCCGAGAGGGCCACGGGCTCAAGAAAGATGTACGGGACCGTCCACTTGCCCTCGTAGAAGTCCGCCCTCACGCCGCCCACACACTTGGGCCACGAGGCCTCGACCGGGTCGAGGTACATCGTCACGATGCGCTGCACGCCATCGTCCCAGCTCACCAGAACAATCGAGGCCGTGGACGACCGGGTCGGATCTCGGAGCGATCGGAGCGTCGCGACGACCTCTTCGTACTTGGTCGTCATCGCCAATCCGCCATCATCGACCCACTCGAGGGACATCCCCCACTCGCCGGAAGCGTCACCTTGCCGACATAGGGCCCGTCGTACGCCCAGCACACGACCGATCCGCAGACCGCGTGAAAGGCGGGATCGCTCGGCTGGCCGGTCCCGCAGATGTGGGAGGAACAAGCCAGCGCCGACCCGTAGCCGGCGACGCACGCGGCCATCGCTTCGGACAGCGAGTAGGTCCCGAGCGGTACGCAGTCTTGCCAGGACTGGCCGAGGCCGTCCGTGTGGCTCACGGGCGCGCAGGCGTCTCCCTCTCCGCCCTCGGTCGCCGGCGCCGCGTCGGGGGCGTCCGGAGCCGCCTCCGGAGCGGGAGCGTCCGGGGCGGCCTCCGGGCCCGCATCGGGGCCCGGATGGGCGCCCACGTGGTCGGCCGAGGCGCTGGCCATGCCGTCGCCGTCCTCGTGGTCGAAAGCTGCGTCGTCGACAGTCGACGGGCCCCCCTCGATGGCGCCCGGGGCGTCCTGGACCTCGGGGGCTTCGGTGAAAAGAGCTCCGCCGCAGGCGCAGAGGCAGAGGGCGGCGAGACCGGCGAGGATGAGCGGCAGTCCGACCGGAGCGCTCGGTGGGTCAACCTTGACCTCCTGGCAGTGGCCGACGGCGACCCCCTTGGGCTGCTTGTACTCGGGCCGATCGATGGGCTGGACTCCCACCTCGTAGCCTCCCCGGCAGACGCTGGAGGGTTTGATGAACGCGACGCGGTAGCGGTGGCCATATCGACCGCTGCGTTCGTCGAGCTTGGGGAGCGTGCAGAGCGCACCGACGACGAGCCAGGGTGGCAAGGTGTTCATGGGGTCCCCCGAAGAAGGTCCTGAAGCTTGCGGTTGGCTTCCAAGAGGGCCTCGCCGAGCCAGGAGAGCGTGATCTCGTCGCTCTGGGTGTATCCGAGCGAGGCGCAGGCTTCGACCACCAGGTGCTTGGTGATGGCGACCATGACCTCGTGAAAGAAGCGGCTGAAGGGACGCTCGGCGTGCCTCGTGAACGCGTGAAAGTTGCGCCCGTCGAGGCGGGCGCAGACGGGTAGCTTCGGCATCAGCGGATGGACGCCGAGCCCCTCGTAGAACTTCATGCGGTCGCCGAGATCGTCGCCCTTCACGGCTTCACCAAGGGGCTACGCGTCATCCCCGTCTTCGGGTCGGTCATCCACCGAGGCTGGGGCCACGGATGGATCTTGCCCTCGAAGGCGTAGACGTCCTCGCCGACCTTCACCCCCATGCGCCAGTGGTCGCCCGAGCGCAAAGTGCCCGAGCGCCACGTCACCAGCTCGCACGAGAGGCCGAGCGACATGCAGAGCGAGCCGAAGGCGACCGCAAAGTCGTCATCGTCGAGGCGGTCCCCGGGGGCATGCCGGCATCGGCATACCCATGCGTACGCGTCCTCAGCGACCTCCCTCCGATTCGCCTCAGTCGGGTGGTCGGCGAGAGGCGTGACGGTTGCCGGGGGCGGGACGCCCCGGCGCATCTGGTCGGCCACCATCCTCGCGGTCGCCAAGAGCCCGGGAGGCAGTCGAAGGCCGATTGTGGCTCCGTCGATCGTGTATTCGCTGGCTCCGGTCCCGTCCGGGATCTCGGCGACCCGGATCACGCCGCCACCGATAGGCTCCGGTGGGTCGACGGGTCGGATCGTCTGCGCATCCTCCCTCGCGAGCGCGCAGCGCATCATGGCGAGGGCGTCCTCGAGGTGCGTGGTCATCCCCACGCCCACGAAGTCTCCGGTTTGGTCGCACACCAAGACCACGACGCGAAGGCCCGAGAGGCTTTCGACGTTGACCCGCTGGCGCCCGGTCGCGAGGTCTTGGGCCAAGGAGACGAGCTCGTCGCGCGAGAGCTTGAGCGGGATCGTCTTGTCGCAGATTCCGCACATGGTGGCCCTCGCATCGAGCCGCTTCGGCGTCTCGCAGGCGCACCAGTTGTACGCGGTCGCTTGCACCCGGGCGCCGGTCAAGCGGATCGCTCTCAGCTGGTCCCGAAGAATGTGCCGGCAGCGGTTCACCGAGTGCGCCGGGTACCCTCCCGAGGCATCCTCCTCGGCTTCCCAGGGGATGCCCTCGTGCTCGCCCCGGAGCTTGGTGCCGCAGTGGTCGCACACGGCGAGGGGTTCGGGGGAGGTCACGGGGTCTCCTCGAAGGTGCAGTCGATGACGCCCGCCTTGTCGGCCCGCTTCTCCTCGCGGTGCACCACGGCCATCGCCTGGGGTCTCGCCGGGCGAACGAACACGCGCGTGACGCCGTTGTGCTTGCGCCGGCGCACCTCGATGACGAGGACCGGGTCGCGTAGGTATCCGCGCTCGTTTTTCGCCATATCGCCCCACTCGTAGGGGTAGAGTCGCGTCATCGTCCCCGCGACGTGGTCCCCCACAAACCTCGTCACTTCCGCCCAGAAGTAGACGCTCACGAGACGGGCCCCTTGGGCTTGATCCGGTCCATGGCGGCTTGATCACGCCGGTCGAGCTCGATGGCCTTCTCGAGGGCCGCTTCGGTGAGCTTGCGCAGGTCCTCGACGGTGCCTCCCTGGCTCGCCCTCAGGGCGTAGAGGACATTGCAGAGCACCTCCGTGAGCACGAACGTCAGCGCCTTGGCGTAGGTGAAGACGGGCGCGTCTTGGATCCCCGTCGAGGCCTCCTTGGCGTCGGCCTGACGCAGGTACTCGGTCGTCCGGAACTGAAGGACGCTCGAGACGGTGGACGAAAACGGAAGCATGATCATCTGGAATCTCTCCTTGGTCTCGGAAGTCGTCGAAGCGGCGCGCCGACGTCGCCACCCATCTCTCGGGGGCAATCCGCGCCCCGAAACGGGACGCCCATGGTTCGGGGGGAAAGGAAGGACCCCCGGACCGTCCCAGGCCGGATCCACCGAAAGGCGAGGGGTTCGGTCGGCGCGCCACTTCGACCCTTCCGGGTCTCACTCTTCACTTGCTGCTCGCTTCGAGATCCCCCTTTCGCTTGGACGGAAGTTTCGTCTGAAGCTTGCGGCCTTTTCGCGTCCCCCGCTTGTACGCGTCCTCGTCGATCGCGTCCGGCCCTTTGGGGAGCTTCGGGGCGCCCCTCAAGGCCTTGGCCACACGCTTGGCCGCTTGCTTGGAGCGCTCGTCGAGCAGAGCCAGCGCCGAGCTCGAGGCACCCTTCTCGGCCTGCGCCTTGGCCTCGCGGATCGCTTC
>Ga0187803_10000022_pt1 | contig 66909 bp, 72 predicted proteins | sample NC_wetland_sal_i_2_FD_132425 | JGI IMG/M metagenome (GOLD analysis project Ga0187803, IMG submission 132425) | Wetland sediment microbial communities from Neuse River Estuary, North Carolina, USA - Control_3 | ecosystem: Environmental > Aquatic > Freshwater > Wetlands > Sediment | place: USA...
GATCGAGTGGCTGTGGACGCAGTCTAGAGCGAACCACGCTCTAACCTAGATTCCCTGTTAAACAGGGAATTAACAGGGAATTTTCTCGACTTTTGGCATTCTGATGCCGAATTAGGATCCCTAAGCGCCAATGTCATAAGCTTTTTTTGAGCAAATTCCCTACTCAGAGGAACAGGGAATTATTTCGAGATATCAGGGAATTTGTTGGCGTGAACAGGGAACTTATCGAACCGAAGATGGATGCTCTACAGAAGCCGTCCTGAATCAGGTTTTCAGTAGTGACAAGGCCCGGACTGCGCCTAAGCCGAGGCGCCGCCCTCTGTCTGCGCATTGTTTCCGCGGCAGCTAGGCCTTTACGCTACGTTAACGAATTGGCCTCTAGACTGCCGGCCACCGGAGGATATCGCCTGTGTTATCGAACCGGCTTCAGCCCGAAGCCGATGCGATCAACGGGGGCATATCCCATGTCGCTAGAGTTTCGGAACGAGTTTCGCAAAAATATCTGCAACGATCCGATTCTCGGACCGGCCTTCACATATTGGAAAAGCAAATGTGGTACACGCACGGCACCGTCGCGGCGCGATATCGACGTTATGGAAATTCCGCGTCGGCTGCTGCCTTATCTACAGATTACCGAGCGGGCGGAAGACGGCAAGCGCATCCGTTTCCGCCTCGTCGGTACAAGCATCGTTGAAGCCTATGGCACCGAGCTTACCGGCAAATACATGGACGAGGTTTATTCGGGCGACAGGCTGCGCTACATCGAGGTCAATTACCGAACGGTCTGCGAGAAAAAGCGGCCGTTGTTGGTGATCAACCGCTATTGTTCGACCCGGGATGTGCCACTCGTCTGCAATCGGCTGCTCATGCCGTTATGCAGCGACGGCACGACCATTGACCAATTCCTGACCGCCATGCGTTTCGAATTCCCGGGTGATTCGGCTGAATGGCGTGGCGAATGGTTCGGAAATAACAGCAATTTCGATTTCGCTAGGTCATTCGCCGTATTGATCGACTGAACTTGCAAACGGTTAAATTTTTCATGCTGCAGACAGCGACTTGAACATTCTTCAATCATTCCATTATTCATTGTAAGTATTAGTACTGCGTTAACGGTAGTTCGCGGATGGAACGATGTCATTTTTATTTCTATCTTCTTGAATCTTCGACAAATTGTCGATCTATATACTTGACCTACCGGCGGTAATCCTTTCATATAAACATGCGTGACGATGTGAATTGAATTTACTATCGGGCGTTACAGAACCGTTGAAGTTCTCGCTTGTTTTATAGAGAAGAAACCGCTCTGCATCGCTCGCTCTCACCGTCGTTTGTCTATCTCTTGTTACTAGCTGGTCGAAATGAATAGCAATGGGCGGCATGACGCGTAAGTCGATTTTGATCAAAGCCTCGCGAACGGTTCTCCGCCGCTCGCGCGAACTCGCGGCGCACAGTGACGCGCTGAGATATGGAAATTTGAATCTTTTCGACGCTGCGTGGCGCATGCCGCATGCGCGCGTTCCTACCGCGATGACGCACCACGCCCGCCGTGGTTCTGCAAAGACTGTCCTTGCCAATCTTCAATGCCGGCATCCCCAGATCCGTGGATGCAGCGCTACGGAATGGAATAGAAAGGGTATTCCGCAGAATGCATAGCTAACACGCGTAACCATGTTAAGCGCCCAACTGGGGGAATTTTTCATGACTGAACAGTATGCTGCGATTTATGACGTATCCGACGCGCCCGAGACCGACCACGCAGGCGGGATCAAGCCGAAAATCGTCTCGCATATCAATGACGTCGATCAGTGTCTCGAGGCGATTTCCGACCTGGCGCTCGACATCGGCTATTTCTCGGACCTCGTTCAAGCTGAACGCCGACTCGGCAAAATTCGCCAATGGCTCGCACGCGAGATGGCGAAATACGAACGGTCATGACCAATCACCGGTCACTTAACCTTTTCTAGGGGAAGACAACGGCAGCGATGCGGAAGACATCGGCGATCTTCGGATCGTCGATCGCGATTTCCTCGTCCGGATTGTACATCCTGAGCTGCGTTTCCTTGAGGCCATCGCCGACAACGACGGCGCAGTCCGCACGATTTCCCTTCCGCCGTACGAACAGCACGGTGTCGCCCACCGACGGAACCAGGTTGGTGTTGACGTAAATCAGCGACCCCGGCCGCAAGGCAATGCCGACCCGATTGGAGTAGACCCGGGCGGCAAACCATCCTTCCCCGTTGTTGCAAAAATCGGGAACCGGAACGCTCCCCACCGCAGCCAAACGGTCGAAAACGAATTCCGGGCCGTTCTTGCCCGTCATCTGGCCATAGACCGGCAGGGTCTGGGCCGGACGTTGCGACACTACGCGAAGGGAACGCCGGAGCGCCTCGCGCTCGAGAACGCCGACGCCGGTAAAGCGCTCCTTGTCCCATAGCAGCGCGCGTGGCCGGCGTGGCAACAGATCTTCCGGCGCGACCCCTTTCTTTATTTCCTGACGATGTTTTGCGATCCGTTCCTCGATCAGCTTGTACAGCGCGCGTTCGGGCATCTTGTACAGCTGGGCGATTGCCTTGAGCTCTTCGGCCGTCGCAAGACGGGTCGCCATCTCGATCCGGTGGTAGACGGATATCGTCTTGCCGATCGCCTCCGCCACCTCGGTCAGGGTTTTGCGATGCTTCGTCCGTAGCACGGCCAGCACATAGGCGATCGCCGCCGCGCCCGATTCGACGCTCCAATGAACCGCATCGCGCTGAACCCTGCCCCACTTGCTGACGTCATCCGCGGCATCGCGCCCCTTGACCACGGGAATCTCCTCCGAACGGACGCCAAGCGCGCGGGCGATATCCTCGATCTGCAAATTGGACAGCCGCCGCGCGCCCGATTCGACCTTGGAGATCGTGGAAACACCCATCGGCGGCGAAAGCATGCGGCCGAGCTCCGATTGAGTCAGCTCCTTGGCCTTGCGCAGCTTTTCAATGTTATTCGGGAACACGACCTCGCCATGGCCACCGCCGCGACCGCCATCGGTCGGAGCCGCCGCCATATCGTTCGTTCGAGATTTATGTTGTCCTGTCATCGCCGCCTCACACCCTCAAAGATCCGGTTAAAACGACATTCACCATGGGAACCGCCTGCCGCAATCCGGGCCGAGCCCGGGACTGACGCGTAAGTTAGCGATTTTCCATATTTTTGCAATAACAATTTCGCGATTTTCCTCCTTTTCCCCGCTATTCACAGCCTTGTGATTGCGGATCGGGCGCCCCAGCGCCTTCAGGACTGCCCGGCCGCGCCCGAGAGTAGCTTTTCCATCTCCATCAGGTTCTTGGCAATGTCCTGAGGGTTGGTCTGCAATTTACCCTGTGCGAGCGCCGATTGAATTTGATCAACGCGTTGCTGATCGATTGTCGGGATGTTGTTTGCCATGGCGTTAATCGTGTTCAGCAGATTTTGGGCGTGGGAAACCTCACCGCTATCGGTTGACGGGGCTCCGGTCCCCGACTTCGGAGCTTCTGATTTCGTTCCGCTGGCGGCCGCACTGCCGGTGGCGGTCGCATCAGAGACGATTGGATTCGTTATGGCACTGATGGGATCTGTCGTCATCGTCCACTCCTTGATAAACCTTCTCCCGTCCTCTCTGATCCGCAACGCCATGTCATGGTCATTGCACGGACAGATCGGCTTGCGGGAAGCGTAACCGCCAGAATTTGCCGATGTCTTCGATCACATAGCGCGCCGACTCGATCGCAGCCTTGTCATCGTTGACGTTGCCTTCGAGAATGCCTTTCAGTACGAGTTGATACAGCTTGGCCAATCGGCCGCCCAGTTCGCCGGGGTGCACCCCGCTCAGGCCGAGCATGAATTCGATTACCCGGCCGGCACGCGCCAGGACGCGCGCCTTCTCCACTCGATTCTCGTCATCGATGGCAGCCTCGGCCCGCGTCAGGAAAAAATGCACGGCGTCGAGCGACACCATCATCAGGCGCTCGGGCGATACGCCCGCGCAATCGATGCTGCGATAAGCAGCAAGTACCCGCACGCTCATGATTTACCCTCCACTCGCCGACGACGAACCGGTATTGAAATACTGGTCGAGGAAGCTGCTGACCGTCGTCAATTGATTCAATGTCTGTTCGGCCGCGCTATATTGCTGCGTCAAGAGCAGGGTTTGCTGCTGCGCCTGCTGCTGCAAGGACGAGATCTGCTTGTTCATCGATTGTAGCGTCGTATTGAGGTTGTTGATTTCCTGCGTGACCGAACCGTTCTGGGTGTCGAGCGCCGCATTCAAGACGCCCATGAGCTGGCCATAAAGCCCTTCGCTCACATTGACCGTCCCCAGAATGCCCGTGACGCCGCTTGCGATATTGAGTGAAAGCCCCTGGGCCGCCCCAGCACCGGTCACGACCAGCACGCCGTTGGTGCCGCTCGCTGCCTGGCCATTGACCGTGCCGACGACCACGCCCGATGCATTCGAGGTGACATCGACCGCGTAGGCCCCAGCTTGTGCGCTGCCGACACCCGCGACCGTGACATCCGAGCTGGTTGCCGTGCCGACGCTGCCGAGCAGCGCCGCTACGGCGGCATAGTTGTTCGTCACCGCATTCTGGAACGTGGTGCTGTTGAGCGTCACCGTTCCGCTGCTCGTCACCGAGAAGCCGATCGAGCTCAGCGAGGGATAGGGCGTTCCGGCCGGCAATCCGGTCCCAGCGAGCCCGGAGACGGCTTGAAGCAGATTCTGGCGCAACGTCTCGATGCCGACATTGCCCAGAAGGGGCCCGGCGGTGCCTGTTCCGCTGCTGGAGACGGTGTAACTGTCGTATTTCCCGATCGTGCTCAGCGCGTTGTTGAGCGCGGTGACCACCGACTGGGCGCCCTGAGTCAGGCCCGAGGTATCGGCGCCGACCGTAACATTCGCCGAGCCGCTCGCCATGAGCGTGAGGGTCACGCCCGACACGGCGTTCGCGATCGTGTTGGAGCCGCTGGTGATGGCGATGCCGTTGAGCGTGAAGCTCGCATTCGACGCCGCCTGCGTCGCGGTCATGGCATTAGTGCCGCCGTAGTCGAAAACGGCGAGCCCGCCCGTGCCGCTGACCGTGAAAGCGTTGGCGCTTCCAGTCGCATCGCCGGTAAGGGTCAGGCGGTATCCAGTGCCGTCGTATACCACGGCGGCGGAGACACCGGCATTGGCCGCGTTGATCGCGGCGGCGATGCCGGCGAGCGTGTCCTGGCCCGACGGAATGTTGACCACGACCGGCGCGCCGCTCCCGGTCTGGATCGTCAGCGAGCCGCTGCCGAACGCGGTGCTTTGGCTCGTGTAATCGCCAGAAATTAGATTTTCCGCCTGGGCGAGAACGATGCTCGACAGCGTGTAGCTGCCGGCCGCGGCAGTCGCGGCCGCGGTGCCGGAAACCACGCCGTTTGGCGTCGCGGTCACGGTGCGTTGCGGCGTTGCGGAGAGATCGGCGAGCTGCGCCATCGCCGATTGCAGGCTCGACAGCGCGCTCTGCACCTGGCCGAGAACCGAAATCTGGGTCTGGATCGGCTGTTCCTGCTGCTGAAGCAGCGTAGCCGGCTTCTGATATGCGGCGCTGGCCTGCTGGATCAGACTCGTGATCTGGCTGGAACTCAGTACGTTATTGACCATCGTCATTGCTGCCTCCTCAGCAATATCGTCACCATCGCCTCCGTCTTCTCATCGCCGCTCGGATGCGAGGAAACCATCCCGGCCGAAGCCGGGATGGTCCCCCTCGTCTCCCGAGCCCTTGCCTATTGCAGCAACCGGAGGAAGCTCTGCTGCAACGTGCGGGACTGAGCGAGCGCATCGACGCCGGCCTGTTGCAGGATCTGCTCCTGCGACAGCTGTGTCGTGACCTGTGGGATGTTCGCATCCTGAATGGTCGACAGCGCTGAGGTCATGTTCACCTGCGTGGTTTGCAGGTTGGACACGCTCGCATTCAACCGCTGCTGGATCGCGCCGAGCTGACCGCCGACGTTCTCAAGCTGTTGCATTGCGAGACCAATCACGTTGAGGGACGAGTTGGCGCCGCTGACTGTGCTCACATTCACCTGCGACAGCGACGAAAGCGCCGAGGCGGTCTGGAGGCCGATGTTGGATCCATTCGCGCCCAACGCGAAGCTGTCGGGCGACTGCATCGTCACCAGGCCCTGGACCATAGCCGCAGCCACATCAGTGCCGCCGACGCCGATTGTGGTGGTCGTGGTCCCGCCCGCCGCCAACGTACCGGTACCGGTGAAGCCGGTGATCGAGATGTTGTCGCCTTGTGACTGCGTCAGCACCAGCTTGCTGCCGGAGACCGACGCGGTAACGCCGGTCTGGCCGGTTTGCTGGTTGATCGCATTCACCAGGCCAGCGAGGCTGTTCGCGTTCACCGTGCCGGTCACGGTCGCGGAAATATTGGCCGTGTTGATCGGTGAGCTGTCGGTGCCGTTGCCGAGAGCGAAGGAGAACGATCCGGCCGTCACCGTGAAGGCGACGCTGGTATCGGCTATTGCGCTCACTCCCGTCTTCGCCGTCACGGCGTTGACCGCGGTCGCGACGTTCTTCGCCGAATCGGCCTTGGCCACGGTGATGTTGGTACCGCCGGCCGAACCCGACACGCCGACGGAACCCGCCGTGAACGCGCCGCCCACCGATATGGCGTAGGCATTGCCGGAGTTGTCGCTGACGCCGCCGCTCGCGCTGCCGTTCACTTTATAAACGTCGGTCCCACCCGTCGCGGCTTGCGACTGGTACGCGCCGAGCTGCGACGCGGCGGTGTTGCCGATCGACAACTCGATCGTCTGGCCGTCATTGGGCCCGACCTGGAACTGGACGCCCTGGAAACTGCCGTCCAACAGATTCTGGTTGTTGAACTGCGCCTGCTGGGAAATCGTCGAGACCTGGGTCTGCAACTGGGAAACGACCTGTTGCAGCGAGGCGAGCTGAGACGGCGTATTGATGGCGTTGGCCGCCTGGTTGGCAATGGTGTTAAGCTGCTGCAGGATATTGATCTGCTGCTGGACCGCGCCGTCGGCGGTCTGCACCAGCGAGACCGCCTGGTTGACGTTGGAAATGGCCTGGGTCACGCCACCGAGCTGGGTGGTGAAGCCCTGCGCCGCGATGTAGCCGGCCGGATTGTCGGCCGGGCTGTTGATCGCCAGACCCGACGACAGTTGCTGCTCCAGCGTATTGGCCTGGTTGGTCGTGTTGTTCAACGAATTCAATGCATAGAGTGCATCGATGTTGGTGTTGATGGCGCCTGAAATCATGGTCTCCTCCTCGGTGCGCCCATGGTAAGAGCGCGACCTCCGGTTGGGGTTGAACTCTGGCCGCCGACCGCATGAACCAAGCCGGTCACGCGATCCGCGGCCTACACCTCTATAGACGGCACGTCTCGAATCCTGTTGCAGGCCGGACAAGCGCGCCGGCGCGAAACGGCAATGCGCACAATTTTCGAAAAATTCCTTGAAATAGCCGGGCAATCGTGCCCGCCGCGCCGCGGCGGCGCCGTGCGACCATCATGCCGAATGCCGGATCGGGGTTACGCCGCCGATCAGCTGAGCCAAGTACCGCCCATAGGTGGCATTGAGTCCCTTGGTCAGATGCGCCACGGCGCGGTCGTCGATCAGCCCCAGCCGATAGGCGACCTCCTCGAGACAGGCGATTTTCTGGCCCTGACGTTGTTCGATCACATGGACGAACTGCGCGGCCTGGATAAGCGCTTCGGGCGTTCCCATGTCGAACCATGCGAAGCCGCGCCCGAGCCGCTCGGCGCGCAAGGTGCCGAGGCGGTAATAGGCGCGGTGCAAGTCGACGATCTCGTACTCGCCCCGGTTGGACTTCTTGAGCGTGCGCACGATGTCGCAGGCGCTCTGGTCGACGAAGTAAAGCCCTGTCACTGCCCATGACGATCGGGGATCCATCGGCTTTTCGACGATGTCCGTCACCTGGCCGGTCGGCGACAATGTCGCGACGCCGTAGCGTTCGGGATCGGCCACTTCGTAGCAGAAAATCGTTTCGCCTACGGGCCTGGCCGCGGCACGGACAAGCATCTCGGTCAGCCCGTGGCCATAAAACAGATTGTCGCCCAGTACCAGCGCCGCCCGCGCCCCCGCGAGCCAGGGTTCGGCGATCAGAAACGCCTGCGGTAGCCCTTCGGGGGCCAACTGCACAGCGTAATCGAGTGCTATGCCCCACTGGCTTCCGTCGCCGAGGAGCATGCGGAACGCCTGGGCATCGCGCGGCGTCGTGATGATGAGGATCTCGCGAATGCCCGCCAGCATGAGCACGGAGATGGGGTAGTACACCATGGGCTTGTCGTAGACGGGGATGAGCTGCTTGCTCATCGCCACCGTCATCGGATAGAGCCGGGTGCCGTTGCCACCGGCCAGGACAATGCCTTTCATCTTCATCTCTTCCGTGCCACCAATTTTCATGCCGCCCGCGTGCTCTGCTTCGCCATCCGGCGCAGGCACAGCTCGAGCTCGGCGCGCCACGGCTGCGGCCGGATGCCCCAGATGCGCTCAATTTTCGAACAATCGAGGATTCCGTTGGACGGCCGCGCGGCCGCTTCCGGCCATTCCACGGCCAGCGCCTGCCGTACCCGCTGCGGCGGAGCGATCCTCATTTTCGCCGCATGCTCAACCACCGCCGTGATGAACTCGTAGATCGAGGTCCCCGGCTGGCCGGCGAAGTGAAAGGTGCCGAGGCCTAAACGCCCCACCCGGGGCAGCTCCGCGACGATCGACGCGATCGCATTGGCCAAATCGGCCGCCGATGTCGGGCAGATGTGGCGATCTATCAGGCCGACGAGATCGTGCTGCAAGCGCTGCCGCGTCAGGATCTTGTGCACCAGTCCGCGCTCGAACGGGCTGAACACCGTCGAGGTTCGCAGGATCACATGCGGCACGCCGATCGTGGACAAGGCCTCCTCGCCCGCCCACTTACTTCGGCCATAGACGCTTTGCGGATTGGCGGGATCGCCCTCGGTATAGGGCCGATCGCCAGTACCATCGAATACGTAATCCGTGGAGATGTGAATCACGGTTGAGCCGACGATCTCGGCTGCTTTTCCTACGTTGAGCACGCCCTCGAAATTCGTGGCAAAAGCCATCTCGGGATCGCTCTCGGCCTTATCGACTGCCGTGTAGGCGGCGGTATTCACGATCACCGAAGGACACAGACCCCGCACCAGACCGATGACCAAATCCTGATTCTTGATATCGATCTCGCGTCCGACATAGAACGGATTGGTATCCCAGGGCCAGGGTACGTTCAGAAGCTCCCGTGCGACCTGGCTGGTCTTGCCAAGCACCAGAACGATCTTGCTCACTGCGCGAACTCCTCGGCGGGAATGTGGCGGAAGAGATCGCTCTGCGGGACCGCGTCGAACCGCGGCCAGGTCGTATCCTTTTGCGAGACGACCGCCTGCTCGCGCGCGACCGGCCACCGGATGCCGAGCGCCGGGTCATCCCACCGGACGCCGCGCTCGTAGGGCGGCGCGTAAAGCTGCGAAACCTTGTAGCTGACGGTCGTATGGTCCGCGAGCGTGCAGAAGCCGTGGGCGAAGCCGACGGGAATGAAAAGCACCTGATCCCTGTCCGCGTCGAGTTGGACCGCGACATGCCGTCCATAGGTCGGCGAACCGGTGCGTAGATCGACGGTCACGTCGAGAATCGCGCCCCGCAACACTCGCACCAGCTTGTCTTGGGCGAAGGGGCGAAGCTGATAATGAAGGCCACGCACGGTCCCGGCCTTTTCGGAACAGGATTCGTTGTCCTGCATGAAGGACGCGCCAATGCCAGCATCGGCGAAGGTGCGTCCGTTGTAGGTTTCGCGGAACCAGCCGCGCGGATCACAAAAGCGATCGATCGTGACGAGCAGGATGTCGGGAATGACCTGGCGTTCGACGCGCATCGTCATCGCAGCCATGCCTTCCGCCAGTCGTCGAGATGCCGGTCGAGCATCCAATCGGCCAGCACTGCCTCGCGCAACACGTTGCCTTCACTCTGGCAGGCTTCACGGTCCGCGACCATTTCGCGGATCGCCTTGATCCACTCGCGGTGGCGGTTCTTGACGCGACGCACCGGCAGGCCGCATTGATAAGGTAAAATATCGGTGCAGACCACTGGGATGCCGAGGACGCCGTAATCGAGCAGGCGTAGATTGCTCTTGGCCTCGTTGAAGGCGTTTTCCTCGAGCGGCGCCACGCCGAGATCGAGACCGAGCGCGGCCAATTTCGCCGGATAGTCCCAGATCGGCACCCATTCATGGAATTCCTTGACGAAGGGCCGCAACGTATCGGGACACATGCCGAAGAAGACCCAATCCATCTCTTTTGAGGTTTCCTGGACGATACTGGCGAGGAATTGCAGATCGCCCAGGTGGCCAGCGGCGCCGGCCCAGCCCACGCGCGGCCGACCTTCGAGACACCTTTGCGGCCGCAACCCTTGCCAGCGCGCGCGTTCGAGGCGATTGGGCAGCACAATCACCTCGTCGCACATCCCGCCATAGGCCCGCGCGAGCGGCTCGGTGCTGACGATGAGCCGGTTGCAGGCGGCCAGAGCGCGGCGCAGGCGCTGTCCGATGTCGCGTGGAATGTCGGCGCGATGCGCGCTCTTGAGCGGCAGATTGGTCAGCAGGTCGTCGAGCTCGAAAACCCGGAACGCCTTGCTGAGGCGCTTGATCTCCTCGATCTTTTCGATCTGATGCAGCTCGATCTGGCGTTGGAAGATAATCGTATCGGGCTCGATACGCCCGTATTCGGGCGGCATCATCAGGCGCATGGTTTCGAACACGTGGAGTATGCCGGCGCCGAACAGCGCGCGACTCGGCGCGATGACGCGATACTCGCCACAGGCGTCGCGATCGGCGGGATGCGCGACCACGCGCGAACGGGGCCGGAAATCGGGATCCCAGCAGCGGATACGCTCTGATTCGATATCGAAGCCCTTGCCGAGCGACGACAGGTTCCGGTTATAGGCCGGATCGAAGGCGATCATCGGCATCCAGCGCCGGTACATCGTTTCCCGCTCGCGGTTCCGTCTCTGGTTTTGTATGTCGGCTGATGTTTTCTGAGCCTCGGCGCGGCGACTTACGCCCGACTCATGCATCAGCTGCGCATGAGGCGTCCACACGACCAGATACCCCGCCTTGCGCGCCTTCAGGCAATAATCGACGTCGTTGTAATTGTCGGGAAGTTCTTCTGCGTCGAACCCGCCGAGTTCGTCGAACAGCGAACGGCGCGTCACCATGCAAGCCGCCGTCACCGCGGAAAAATCCTGCACCGCCTTAAGCCGGCCCCAGTAGCCGTTGGCGTTCGCCGGCTCACCGATATAGGGATGCTCCGCCGGCGCGCCCCAGCCAACTCCCAGAACCACACCGCCATGCTGGATGGTATTATTGGGAAACATCAGCTTGGCTCCGACCACGCCGACATCGGGCCGTCGGGCGTGCATCATCAACTCGCCCAGCCAGTCTGCGTCGATTGCAGCGGTATCGTTGTTGAGGAAGCAGAGATACTCGCCGCGGGACTGCTCGCGGACGGCGCGATTGTTCATGGCGGAAAAATTGAACGCGCCCGGATGCCGGATTACGCGCAGGCGCCCGCCGATATCGTTGCTGCGCGACTCGATGAGATTGAGATATTCGCACGCGTCCCGGGCGCTGCTGCCGTTATCGATGACGATGATCTCGTAATTGGCATAGGCCGTCTTGCCGAGAACGGTTTCGACGCAGCGCTTCAAGAGCGGCAGCCGGTCCTTCGTCGGTACGATGATCGAGACCAGGGGGTCCGGGCCCGCATGCCGGTAGCGCACGCGATATTGCGTGGGCATGGCGCCCAGCTCGACCGTACCATCGATGCCAAGCCGCTGCAGATGCGCGGCCACGGTGCGTGGCCCTTCGAGCAGGATTTCCTGAAGCGGGCGGCGTGTGCGCCCGCCGCCGGCGATCCGGTGGTAGAGCACATCCGCGACATGGCCGAATTTGGATGCGCCGAGGCGTTCAGCGAGCCGCAGGGCGAGATCGTATTCCTCGAGGCCGTCGCGTTCTGGGTCGAATCCGCCGACTGCGTCGAATATCTCCGGGCGGACGATCAGCAATCCACCGACATAGGGCATACTGCGCATCAGATCGAGATTAAAGTCGGGCTTGAATTGCGGGCTGGATCGTTTCCCTTGCACGTCGATCCGATCTTCATCCGAATAGACTGCGCCCCATTCGGAGTGCCGAAATCCGGCATCGCCCAGGGCGAACAGCGCGTGCGGTGCCAATCGATCGCCCGCATCGACCAGGCCGACCCAGTCGGCCTTGGCGCCGTTCAGCATGCTGCTGAGCGCCGCCATCGGCCGTTCCCTGGCGACTTGATGCCAGGCGACCCGTGGATCGGTCTCCATCCCCGCCGGTACCGCGTTTTCGGCCACGATCTCCAGACGCCAGTCACCGGCGGTTTGCGCCTTGAGCGAGGCGATGGTCGCCGCCACGTGATCCTCGATGCCCGGCGGTACGGCCATGCCCAAAAGAAAGCGCGGCACATGCGGCCATTGGGCGACGCGTTCGACCACCCAGTCGGCGCGGCCGAGGGCGGATTGGGTGATCCCCTCCATCCATTTCGCATAGGCCTGGACAACCGGCAGGGGCGACATCAGGCCGCGCCCGAATTTCTGGACTGCCACCTGCGCTTCACGCAGTTCGGTATCCTTGCGGGTGACCTCGTTGCGCAGCTCGGCGACGAGATGTTCAAGCCGAGCCGTTTGATCGAGTGCCGGCTGCTGCCCGACTGCTGCTCCGGCAACCGGTACAGCTCCCGAATAACGCGACATGCCGGGCGCGAGATGACGCCAGATCTGGTCGGCCCGCGCCAACTCGGCCGACACGGCGTCGCATACCCCGGTCTGGCACTGGCGCACGCGCATCGCGTCATAGACCGTATTCACCCATTCGCCGAGCCCATCGTCGTTATTGGCATCGGCGGAGGCGACCCCCCTATCCGCCGCTCGATTGTGACGCAGCGCGGGCGAAAGGAAGGCGGCGACCTCTTTCTCGACGGTCTCGGGCTCATGCGGCCAATTAAGACCGAGCAGCCCGCCGATACGCCGGAATTCATCCGGCCAGGCGCCGGGCTTTTCCATCAAGTCGTTGTAATGAACGATGACGCGCGGGAAGCCGCGCGTCGCCCGCTCGGCTTCGAGTGTGTGCCGCAGCCAAAGCAGCGCGGACGCGGCCTGGATCTTCCCATCCCGCTTGCCGATCGAGGCGGCGACCTCGCGCGGGTCGCGCAGGACCAGCACAAAATGGGGCGCCACATTCATCGCGCGGAGCAAAGGCAGCCATAGCGGCACCAGGCGGCAAAGGCGCGGATCCTTGAGCCCCCAGAGCGATGAGGCAGCAAAATCGCGCTCGACGATGGCGCGCAGCCCCTGCGCGAACTTCAGTGCCGCTGGGGTTTTGCTCCATTCCTCCGGCAACGGCCGGATGTCGTCCCAATGGGAACCGAGCGACGCCAGGAGCTGATCGTGCACCTGCACGATTTCCATGTGCTCCCAATAGCCGCGCTCGTTAAACGGCGACGGCGCCATGAGCTGCCGGCTGAGATCGACGCCGAGCAGGTTCAGAACCCGCGTCACCGCCGAGGTGCCGCTGCGATGCATGCCGAGAACGAAAACCGCGTGTTTCGCCGCCGGTGCGTTGCACGACGGCATCTCGCGGGAGGCCGCGGCCTTCTCGCGCCGCGCGACTGCCAGTTCGGCGATGGGAACCGTCGTGTCCATCTGCGGCATCCTGATCGTTGTCCGCCCGCCCTTCGATTGCCGAAATATATCGATTTTCCGGTTTTTGGCAACAATGAAGATGCAGCGCGCCGCATAGGCGGCGGCCGCCTTCGGGCGCCGTTAACTAAATGTATTTGAAGAGCGACAGGCCGCTGATCTTGCCGAAGGCCGCCTGAGCCGCCTGGAGCGCGGTCACGCCCTCGCTGAACTGCGTGATGACCGCGGGCAGGCTGGCGCTTTGGATGTTCGACAAATTGACCTGGTCCACCGTGTTCACGGCATTGTCCTGCGTCTGAACGGCCTGGATTTCGGCGAGGCTTGTTCCCAGCGTCGCTTCGGCGGACAGCATGCTGCTCTGAACTTGGTTAAGGGTCGCTAACCCACCTTGAATCTTTTGCTGGGCGATCGCCTGCGCGCCGCTCGAGCTGTTGACCGGCGCCTGGAGCGCCGTGATGATGTCCTGCAGCGCCTGGAAGGCATTGGTGTTCTGGCTGGTGCGCACGATAAAATTATCGCCCGCCGCCGGCGTGCCGTTGAACGTGATGTCCATGCCGCCGAAAGCCAGCGCCGCGGTGGCGCTGTTGTAAGGGCCCGACGAAACCACGCCGCTGCTGGCGTTAAACGAAGAACTTCCCGGCGCGCCCGTGCCGCTCGTCACGGTGTAGTTGAGGCTGCCGCTGGCGCTCGAGAAGGATACCTCGAACTGGGTATTCGCCAAATGCTCGGATGAAACCAGGCTCGAATCCAACACGCCACCGAGCGCCGCGACGCCAGTGCCGGTATTCTTGCCCGATGCAGAGACCGCAAAGCTTCCATTGCCGTCGGCGATCTGCATGAAGACGGACTGGCCGGACACTGCGATCGGCACCTGAAGCGACGGCCCGATCTCGATCTTGTTGACCCCGCCGTCGCCTTTGAACACGACCTGGCCGGTCGGCGTCATCTGGAAGGGCGGATTGGTCGCCTGGGACCCGCCGAAGATGTACTGCCCGTTGGGAAGCTGCGTATTAGCAAGCTGCACCAACTCCTGCAACGAGCTCTGGACGGAGCTGGCCAAGGCCTGGCGGTCGGCGCTGTTGGTAGTCGCCGTGGCGCCTTGCAGAGCGGTCGACTGAACCGAGTTCAACAAATTGCCGATCTCGCCGAGCACGCTCACCGTCTCGTTCATCGTGCCCGTTGTCGCTTGCGCGTTCTGAACGTTGGTCGAGATCTGGTCGATTTGATTGCCGATATTGAGCACGGCGGCCGCGGCTGACGGATTGTCGGTCGCATTAGTGACCGTCTGGCCAGTGGCGATTTCCTGGTTGAGCTTGCTGACGTTCGCCTCCTGCGCCAGCATGTCGTTCAGGGTGCCGAGCATGAATTCGTTGGTGCTGATCCGCATCGAGGGCTCCTGGTTATCCATTCTGCATCGCCGTGATCAGGGTCGAAATCAGTGACTGCATCGCCCCAATCACTTGCGCGTTGGCTTGATAGGATTGCTGCAACTGGACGAGATTTGCCGCCTCTTGGTCGAGATTGACGCCCGAAATCGACTGATCGGTCGTCTGGGCGCGGGTGTATACGGCCTGGGCCGCCTGTCCGACGGCCTGGGCTTCCGACCCGCGGTCGCCGATGTCCGTTACGAGCTGCGCATAGGCGTCGTTCAACGTCTGGCCGGATACGAGATTTGCCGTCTGTAGATTGGCCAACGCGACCATGTTGCCGTTGCTGCCGGTGCCGCCCGGGCTCAGTACGAAACTATCGCCGGTAACCGGCGTACCGGCCGACAAGGTAAAGGTCGTCACCTCGCCGCTAGGCGCCGGCGGCGACGGATAGGCAATCGCGAGCTCGGCGCCGGCGATTGCGCCGTAGGTGCCGGAGGCGATCACGTTCGCGCTGCTGTCGAGGATGTTGAAAGTCGTCGGCAACGTGAATTTCACGCTCAATTGCTGGCCGAAATACGCCGACGAGACGATCGGCGTTCCGGACGGAAGCGAGCCGCTCAGCGCCGGCGCGCCGCTGCTCATCGTGACATTTCCGCGATTGTCATCCGCTATGCCGCCGCCACTCGTGATGACACCCGAGGTCGAGACATAGGGCGACGCCGCCGCGATCGCAGAAGGATCGCTCGTCGTCAGCGAGATGCCGTTGGCCGCGGCGGCGGTCGGTTCGATCTTGAAGGAATCGCCGACCTGCGCCGTCCCCGAAACCTGGATCGACATCCCGTCAAGCGACAGCGTCGAGCCGGATCCCAGCATCGTCGTCTGCCCGCTCGTCAGATTCACGGCCTGGTAGCCGCCGCTCGTCAGCGTCAGCACGAAATCGGCCGGGACGAAGGCGTTGGTATTGGTGATGTTGGCCGTGACCGATGCCGATCCCAGATTGCCGGTGGCCGCATAAACGACGGGCGCGGGAACCGAAAACAGCGCTTGACCGAGCTGGCCGTTCAGATCGAGGCCGAGCACCTGTTGCTGGTTGACCGCCGACGCCAAGCCTACGGCGATGGCACCCACGCTGTCATTCGCGCTGACATATTGGGAGAGCATGGAGAGGTATCCGCCGAGCTGCCCGCCCGACAGCCGGTTCGTCAGATTCTCGCCGTTTGCGGCATAAACGATCGACGACGTACCGTCGTTGTAGCTGCCCGATGCCGCCGAAAGGCTGTAAGACGTGCCGCCGTTCACGAGCGCCATGCCGCCGGCGACGTAGACGTCCATCGTGCCGCTGGCGCCGGCGACGACCGAAATGCCCACCTGCTCGCCGAGTTGCTTAACGAGCTGATCCGCCTGGTCGAGAAGGCTGTTCGCGGCCGCGTCCGACGGACCGGCTTGCGTGAGAATGTATTTATTGATCTGCGCGATCTGGGCGGCGAGGTTGTTGATCTGCGCAACGGACCCGCCGATCTGGCCGTTGACGGTCGTGATGTTGGACTGCAGCTGGCTGCCGGTGGACTGGAATAGCGACACGACCTGCTGCGCGTTGCTCAGGAACGCGTCGCGATTGGGCACGCTGGTCGGATCCTGCGCGAGCGTGTTGGCTGCGGTGAACAGGCCGTCCATGATCTTGCCCAAGCCGCCGGCGCCGCCCGAGGCAAGCGGAAAGACCGACGAGAGCGCGCTTGTGCCCGACTGCACCACCTGTGCCGCCTGATTGACGGAATCGGCCTGCACCATCTCCTGATAGATGTACTGGTCGAAGCCGCGCTGGATCGAGGCGACATCGGCGCCGGTCCCGAGAGTGCCGGGCGGTCCGGCGGCACTGCCCATGGTTTCGATCTGGTTGAGCGACTCGACGTTATAACCTGGCGTATTCACGTTCGAAGTGTTGTTAGCCTCGGTCGCCATGCCTTCGGTCGCCGCGAGCAGGCCGGATAATGCGGTATCGAGGACTTGGCTGATTCCGCCCATCGGTCAACCCCGTCCCAGAACCTTGCCGGTCGAAAAGCCCTTCATCCCGGAGATTTCGCCTTCACCGCGCAATGACTTGACGTCGGAGCGCAAGCGACCAGCCTTGGTCTCGGCGGGAGGAAGGGAGTTGCCGACCTCCTGCGCGAGCGCGAGCGCCGCGTGCCGCAATTCCACATCGACCGGCGCGCCGCGATGGCGGCGTTCGGCATCGAGTTGGATCAGCGTTTCGATGCACCGGCCACGCCGCCGGACCAGCGCGAGCACGAGACCCATCGGCCAGCGGCCGAAGCGGCCACACCGCTCGACGCGAAACAGTCGTGACAAGCGGTTCATGATGCGCAGTTCTTGCTCGACAGACGGCGAGCGGTCTTGGGTCATGCGCCACCGCCGCCGCTGCCGGTCGCAGTTTGAGCAACGATGCTGGTCGGCGCGGCCTCATTGAGGGCGACGGTGATCACCGGGCTCGCCGCGACAGCGGCAAGCTTGTTCGCATAGGCGGGGTCGGTCGCGTAGCCGCCTTGGACAAGGGCCTGACCGTAGGCTTGCGGGTCATTTCCCGCGCCGATTGCCGCGCGATAGCGCGCATTGTTGGAGATCAGCTGGACATAATCATCCACCGCCGCTGTCAGAGTCGGGTAGACGCGGAATTGTCCGGTCTGGCTGGTATCGCCGCCAGCCGACACCTCATGCGTGTAAGCCTGCACGGCATCGCCGGACCATCCCGCTCCCGCCTTGATCCCGAACAGGTTGTTGCCCGGCATCGAGGAGCCCCAGCCGCTTTCGAGCGCCGCCTGGGCGAGCAGAACCTTCGGCGACACGCCAAGGCGTTGCGCCGCGTCCGTGAGCAGCGGCGCGAGGGTCGCCGCGAACTGGGCGCGCGATGCGGCGGAATTCGTCGACGCGCCGCCCGAATTCGACAGATCCGAGGTCGGCCCGACCGCCGAAGAGGCGGGCGCGGGGGAATTCGACGGCGGATTTCCCGTCGTGGTCGAGCCGGACGACGCGGGGGCCGCAGTTCCTGTGGTAATGGGCGGCTGAACGCCCGTGCCTGTCATCGGCCGGACCAGCGGAACGATAGGGAAGGCGTGCACGCCGGATGGAGACGGGTTGATGGCCAGGGGTGCGCCCCGCACCGCGGTGACATGACGACCCTGCCAATATTGTTGCAGCGAAAAGCCGGGAACGGCCGTGGCTGGCGTGATTGCCGGCGCGGCGCCGCCAGTGGCAGTGCCCGCGGGCGGTGACGCGCCCGAGGCCGCGTTCGAGTTGGCGGAGGCGCCGCTGTTGGGAATCGCGCCGAGCAACACATCGGCGAGGCCGAGTTGGTCGTTCGACATTGCGACCTGGCTCATGACATTGGCATAGAGCGCGCTCACGGTGTCGCCGCCGACGCCATCCGCCATCGACAAGGCGCTGCCATCGGCATTCTTCATCAGGCCTTCCATGAGTAGCGCGCCGAACTGGCCGGCGATCGCCCGCCGTGCCGCCGGATCGTCCGAATTCGCTTTGAGCGCGGAAATCGCGGTCGGGTCAATGCTTGCCGCCAGTCGTTGTGCCACCGACGATTCCATATCAGATCACCTTTATATGCGCGTGCAGCGCGCCCGCGGCCCGCAGAGCCTGCAGGATCGCGATCAGATCGGACGAAGAGGCGCCGATCGCGTTGAGGTTGCGCACGATGTCGGAAATCTTGGGCGCCGGGCGCAGCTCCAGAACCTGAGCCTTCTTTTCCTCGGCATTGATATTGGTGCGCGGCACGACCTGCGTCGTTCCGGTCCGGCTGAAGGGCAGCGGCTGGGCGACCTGGGGTGTTTCCGTGATCGAGATCGAAAGATCACCATAGGCCACTGCCGCGCTGCCGATCTGGACGTCCTCGCCCATGACGACCGTGCCGCTTTGGGCGTCGATCACGACTTCGGCCGGCGGAGAATCCGGCGAGATCTGAAGATCGAGCAGATTGGCAAGGAAAGCCACGCGCTGGGCCGGATCGCCCGGTCCCTTCACCCGCACCTGCCCCGGACCAAGCGAGAGCGCCGTATCGGCGCCGAACTTGTGGTTGACCACATCGACCAGGCGCGCCGCCGTGCCGAACGAAGCGTCGTCGAGATTGAGCATAATCGTGCCGTCGTCGGCGGAAGCGAACGCCGCCTTGACCGACCGCTCGACCGTGGCGCCGTCCGGAATGTGGCCCACGGTCGGGATGTTGACCGTCGTCGAGGCGGCTTGGCCGCTGGCGCTGAAACCGCTCACCAGAACCGATCCCTGGGCAATGGCATGGACCTGGCCATCGGCGCCCTTGAGCTCGGTCATCAGTAGCACGCCGCCGCGCAGACTCTGGGCGTTGCCTGCCGCTGAGACGGTTATGTCGATCTTTTGGCCGACCTCGACGAAAGTCGGTAGGGTGGCGGTCACCATCACCGAGGCCACGGCGTTCGGCTGGAGGAAGGCGTTGGGGTTGAGCGTCAACCCCAGGTGCTGGACCATGTTTTGGATCGCCTGGACGCTATAGGGAATTTGGGTCGTCTGGTCGCCGGTTCCGGCAAGCCCGACGACGAGCCCGAAGCCGATCAGCTGGTTATCGCGTTCGCCATCGACGGTAACGATATCCTTGATCCGATCCGCGTGCGCGGCGGTCGCACCCAGTATCGCCAGAAAACCGGCGGTCAGCGCGACTAGAAGCTTGGCCATAGCGTGCTGACCGTCAGGAAGAGGCGCTGAAGGAACCCCATCTTCGGCGCCAGATAGGTCTCGCCGTCGCCGCTGAACTCGACATAGCCCTCCGCCATGCGGGTCGATGCAACCGTGTTGCCGGAGATGTCCTCGGGCCGCACGACGCCCGCGAGGCGGATGAATTCCTTGCCGCCGACCAGCTGCACGACGTTCTGGCCCTTCAAGACCAGGTCGCCATTCGGCCGAACCCGCTGGACCATCGCCGACACCGTGGTCATGAAGCTGTCGCTTTGCGCCGTCGTTCCGCTGCCCTTGAGGGAATTGGCGCTATTGTAAGAGAGATTCGGATTGTATTGCTGCCCGAGGGGGCCGCTGCGCCCGAATTGCAGCGGCATGCCGAAGAAATTGCCGACGGTGCTTTGCACACTGTCGTTGCGGCCGACATTCTGGCTCACATTCTTGGTCGCCGCCGCGGTCTGGGTGATCGCCACCGTCACGATATCGCCGACCTGCCAGACCCGATGGTCGCGGAACAACTCGAGCCCGCCGCCGCCTTCCGCCGTCGCCTGGTAGATCGCGCCGTTGGTGGCGGGGAGCTGCTCGCCCTCGTCGCCGGGAAGCTGGCCCAGCGCCGCCGTCTCCAGCGGCGCATGTCCGGGCGGCTGTTCGCAACCGCCCACGCCGGCGCCAAGCACCGCGAGCGTCACCAGAGCGGGTACCCGTTTCATCGTGTTCTTACTGCGTCACGTTGTTGAGATAGCCGAGCATGTCGTTGACGCTCTTGGCCGCCTGGGTGTTGAGCTCGTAGGCGCGCTCGGTCTCGATCATGTCCACCATCTCGTTGACCACCTGTACGTTGGACCCTTCGAGGTAGCCCTGCTCGATCGAGCCGAGGCCGTTGCTCGTGGCCTTGCCGGGCGTCGGCGCCCCCGAGGATTGCGTCTGGATCGCCAAGTCGCTGCCGATCGCCTGCAACCCGGCGGGGTTGATGAAGCTTACGATCTGGATCAGGCCGATCTGCGTCGGCGTCGCCTGACCCTGGAGCTGAACGCTCACAGTGCCGTCCGTGCCCACCGTGATGGACTGCGCGCCCGGCGGAATCGTGAGCGGCGGCTGGATCTGATAGCCGTTGGCCGTCACCACCTGGCCTTGCGCGTTGAGGGCGAAGCTGCCGTCGCGCGTATAGGCGACTTGGCCCGACGGCATGAGGATCTGGAAATAGCCGTTGCCGTTGATGGCGAGGTCGAGCGCATTTCCGGTCTGCTCCAGGCTGCCCTGGGTTACGATCGGCTCGGTGGCGATGACGTTCGCGCCTGTGCCCTTTTGCAGGCCCGAGGGATAATTAGTGTTTTGCGAGGTGAAACCGCCCGGCTGCGAGGCGCTCTGGTAAAGCAGATCCTGGAAAACCGGACGTATCGCCTTGAAGCCGGCGGTATTGAGGTTCGCGAGGTTGTTCGCGATCACGTCCATCTTGGTCTGCTCGCCCTCGAGCCCCGTCCTTACGATCGCCAGAGACTGAATCATGTTTTTCCTCGGATGCCTGTGTGTGCGTTGGTGCTTATTGCAGAGTCAGGGGACTGTTGGCGCCCTGGCCCAGCGTTCCCATGGTGTGCAACATCTGGGTCTGCATCTGGAACATGCGCGTGTTCTTGATCATGTCGACCATGACGCCGACCGAGCTGACGTTGCTATCCTCCAGCGCGCCGACCTGCAAGGTCACGTTGCCGTCGACGCTGAAGGCGCCGTTTCCGTCCTGAAACAGGCCGTCCGGCCGGCGCTTCATGTTCTGGGCCGGCGGATTGGCGAGGTCGATGCGGCCGAAGACCATGATCTGGTCCGGTTGCTGGCCTTGCTGCACGCCCGAAATCGAACCGTCGGAGCCGATCGTGATCTGGCTCAAGGGCGGCAAGACGATCGGATTGCCGTTCTGATTCAGGACCGGATACCCGCCCGAAGTCTGCAACGTTCCCGAAGGCGAGATGGAGAGCGAGCCGTCGCGGGTATAGGCGGGCGTACCGTCCGGCGCCTGGACGCCAATCCACCCCGGTCCTTGGACGACCACGTCGAGCGGCCGTCCCGTGGTTTGCACCGCGCCCGGCGTGAAATCGGGCTGCTCCTCCTGCGCCACCACGTCGGCGCGATTAGGCAGGCCCTGCCCGTAGAAAGGCAGGGCCTCGAAGGCGGGACGTTGCGCCTTGTAAGCGGTCGTCCCGCCATTGGCCAGATTATTCGTTGATGCCATCATCTTATCCTGAATCGAGTTCATGCCGGTCATCAGCAAATACAGCGTTTGATCGCTCATTTCGGCGAATCCCTGACTACTGGACGCTCAACAGCTTCTGGATGTTCTGCTGCTCGTAGCTGATCGCCTGCGTGTTGGCTTGGAAGGCCTGCTGCGCGACGATCAAGGCGACGAGCTGCGTCGACAGGTCGACATTCGAGCCCTCGAGCGCACCCGATTGCAGGAAGCCCAGGCCTTGCGTGTTCGGCGCGCCCAGGAGGGCGACGCCGGACTCCGGCGTGGCTTGCCACAACGTGCCGGTCACCGGCGTCAGGCCTTGGTCGTTCACGAAATTCGCGAGTGCGATGGTTCCGAACACCTTTGTGGCGCCGTTCGAGTACTGTCCGATCACCTGGCCGTTTTTGCCGATCTGCACGCCGGTGAACGTGCCCGCTCCGGTCCCGTTATTGGTTATTGAAGAGATCCCGAAGGACTGGTTGGAGAGTATCGAGCCGGAGAAATTGTAAGCGATATTGAGCGGCGCCGCGCCGTCCGGCAGGCCGCTGGTCGGCACCGACACGGTAGTCCCGGCACCGGAAGTTTGCGAGGACAGGGTACCGGCGTTGCTGAAGGTGAGAACCGGCCCGCTGCCCGACGCGACCGCCGTGCCGCTCGAATCGCTCAACTGCCAATGGACGCCCCATTTGTCTGGGGCGGTGCCGCCGCCGCTGCCGCTCACGCGTGTGAAATAGCTGGTGAGGGTATAGGCGGTGCCCACGCTGTCGTAGACGGTGGTCGCCGAGCTTTCGTCATAGGTCGACGCATTCGCGGGATTGAACGCCGTTCCCGAGGAGATCGCCGTGTCGCTGCTGGTAAGATTGGTACTGAGGCTCAACGTGCTCGTTGCCGTCGCCGGCAGATTCGATCGATCGATCGGGATCGGGCCGACGGCGCCGAGTGCCGTACCCGAGCCCGCGCCGGTGTAACCCATCAGCTGGTCACCGGAATTGTCCACCAGATAGCCACTGGTGTCGATCTGGAACGAACCGGCCCGGGTATAGAAAAGACCCGAGCTGGTCTGGACCTGGAAAAAGCCCTGGCCGTTGATCGCCAGATCGAGCGGATTGCCGGTCTGATTGATGTTGCCCTCGGTGAAGAGTTGGGACAGGCCCGATGCGATGACGCCCTGACCCGGCGCAGAGGTATTGCCCGAAACGCCTTCCAGCGAGGTTCCGACCAGCTCGCTGAAATTCATACTCGAGCCTTTGAAGCCCTCGGTATTCATATTGGCGATGTTGTTGCCGATCGTATTGATGCTTGCCTGGGCCGCATCGAGGCCCGTCAATTCGGTGTTGAGAGACATGGTGTCAGTCCTCCGTTAAATGCGGTTCAGAAGATTTGATAGATTTGGTTGAGCGTCACGGGCGCGAGGCCGCCGCCGAGAGTGACGGACGGGCCGCTTTGGCCGCTGAGAGTCACGCCGGTTACGGGCACCACCGCGTAGGGCGTGGCGGTGACCGCGTTGCCCTTGGAGCCGAGCGCGTTGATCTGGTAGGAATAGAAGCCGGTCGTGGCGGTGCCGCCGCTGGTCTCCGATCCATTCCAGGTGAAATTCTGCTGGCCGGCGCCGAGCGGCCCGAGATCGATCGTCGCCACCTGCGCGCCGGTCGAATCGGAAACCGTGACGGTCACATCGGTGGCGGCCGAGGAAAGATTGAACGCGCCCTGCGCCGAACCCGAGCCGTAATAGGTCAGGAGATTTCCGCTCACCGCCACGCTCTTCCCGACCAGGTTCGCCGCCTGGACGCCGGTTGCCATGGAGATCTGCTGGCCAAAGCCGCTGACCGTGGATTGCAGCTGCTGCACGCCATTCGCGGTCGAGAACTGGGCGAGTTCGGCCGCGTATTGATCACTGCTCATGGGATTGAGCGGATCCTGATATTCGAGCTGAGTGGTCATTAGCTGGAAGAAGTTGTTTTGGGTGAGAGTCTGGTTGCTGCCGCTCGCGCTCGCACTGTTCGAGGCGGACGGCAATTGCGTTCCGGTGGGGAGATTCGTGACCGTGACTGGCATTAAACTCGATGACATTTCAAGGTCCTCCTGCGACGGGCTGCTCGCGTCTTTCGCGGCTCATCAAATCGACAATGTCTTCAAGGCGAGCGTCTTGGCGACGTTGAACGCTTCGAGATCCGCCTGGTAGTTCCGCGTGGCCGAGATCATGTTCACCATCTCGTCCGCCGGATTGACGTTCGGCATCTGGACGTAGCCGCTGCCATCGGCATATGGGCTGTTGGGGTCGTAGACTGTGCGGAGCGGTTGCTGACTCTCGACGACGCCGGCGACCTGCACGCCCGCCATGCCGATGCTGGCGGCGCTATTGTCGCCGCCGTCATCGATCGGCGCCGCGCTGAACACCACCTCGCGCGCGCGATAGGGCTGGCCTGCGGAACTGATCGTGCTATCGGCGTTCGCAAGATTGCTGGCGATTGCCGAGAGGCGTTCTGTTTCGGCCGACATGCCCGAACCCGAGATCGCGAAAACCGAAAACAGCGACATGGTCTAACCTCTATCCGTTTGACGTGGAACCGGAAGACGACCCGCGGATCGCGGTCATCAGCATGTTCACGCGGCTTGTGGTGAAGGTAACGGCGGCTTCGTATTGGAGAGCGTTGATTGCGGCCTGGCGTTTCTCGTAATCGAGATCGACGCTGTTGCCGTCGACCGTCACCTGGCCGCCGGTTTGATATTTGACTTGGCTTTGAACGGCATTCGAGCCTTGCGCCGGCGTGCCGCCAGCGTCGCTGCCGCCAATGTGGCGCGGATCGTCCACCAGCAGGAACGAAGACGAGGACGGAGCCCCCTGCCACGGCGTTCCCCCGGGCGTGGCGCCGCCGACCGCCGCGGCCAGGGCCTTGTTAAAATCGAGGTCGACCGCCTTGAAGCCCGGCGTGCTCGCATTGGCAATGTCGGCCGACAAGACCTGCTGGCGGTAGCCTCGCAGGTCAAGAACGGCCCGGTAATAGTCGAAACCCGTCGATAATGGACCCTGCATTCCTCATCGCTCCCCGATACGACCGCGCCGACCAGGCGCCGCCGCGCTCGCCGACCGCCGCCGTAACCGCCGAGAGGGGTGGGGCGGTAACAGCGGCAGGTACGGCTTTCAACAAGGGCCCGTTTGGATGGGAAGCGAGAACTTGCCGAATTTTCATTTTTAGGGTAACTTACCGCCTTGGGAACTGCAAGAGGTTTTTTGGGTCATGGGATTTCGCGCCGGACCGGCCAGCCCCGCCTTCGTCCTGCTAGCGGCTATTGCCCTGGCTGCGCCCGCCAAGGCTGGGCCTGATCAGCTATTCGAGGATCCGGAGGCGATCCGCGCGGCGGTGAAACAGGCCGTGACGGTGGCCGCGCCAAAACTGCCCGACACCGATATCGAAGCCGATATCCAGCCGGTCGACCCCACCGTCCACCTGCCGCAATGTCCGGCGCCGGATGTCACTTTGCCGCCGGTGACGGGCAGTCGCATCACCGCCCGGGTTTCCTGCCAGACCCCGTCTTGGACGATTTACGTACCCATCCAGCTGCACCAGTGGCGCATGGTCGTGGTTGCTGCCACAGCGCTGCCGCCGGACAAGCCCCTCGCCGAGGCGGATCTGACGCTCGCCAGGGTCGACACCGCGACCCTGCCGGGCGTGCCTGTGACCTACCCGAAGGATGCCGTCGGCAAGCTGTTGCGCGTGAACGTGCCGGCGGCGGCCCCACTGCTTGGCGCCCTCCTCGAGGCGCCCATCCTCATTCATCGGGATCAGCGCGTGATCTTGACCCTCAAGAATGACGCCATCACCGTCAAGACGGTGGCCATCGCCCAGCAGGACGGACACGAAGGCGATATCATCCTGCTGCAGAACCCGTCCAGCAAGAAAACGGTCCGGGCTACCATCACCGCCGATGGCGAAGCGGAAATGCATCTCTAATTTATCGGAGTTTGTCATGAATATGTTTCCGTCCGCCCTGGTAACGCTACTGCGCGAAACCAAGGCCAAGATGCTAGGAGGGCGCGAAGCCCTTCTGCGCGGCAATATCGGTGAGATTGCCACCGTGACCCGGGAAACCGAGGCGTTGTCGGAGCGGTTTGCAAAGCTGGCGCCGGAGCATCTCGGAGGAAACGCAGAAATCGTTTCGCTGCTAACGGAGATCCGGCGGCTGGGCCGTGGCAATACGATCATTGCCAGCGAAATGCTTCGGCATTTCCGGACCGGGCTTGCGACCCTGCGGCGGTTGGAATCCCACCGCTCCTACGGCCCGAACGGAGGCGAGCAGGGAACCGCCACAGTCCGCTCTCTCGGCAAGGCCTGACACCGCGCCGCTCAGACGCGCAGCGCTTCGGGCGGATCGAAGCTGCCGTCCGACGCGGGCAGGTCGGGTTTCCCTGCCGCGCGATTGGCGCGCAGGCGGTAGACAAAGGCGAGCACCTCGGCAACCGCACGATAGAGCGCGACCGGGATTTCCTCCTCAAGCTCGACGAAACGGTGCAGCGAACGTGCCAGCGGCGGCGCCTCGACGATCGGCACGTCGTGTTCGCGCGCGATTTCGCGAATGCGCAGCGCGATCAGCCCCGCGCCCTTGGCGACGAGCCGGGGCGCCCGCATGCTGCCCTGCTGGTAGCGTAGCGCGACGGAAACGTGATCCGGATTGGTTAACACCACGTCGGCCTTCGGCACCTGCGTCATCATCCGCGCCCGCGCGGCTTTCCTGCGGAGCAGCTTGAAACGCCGCTTGGTGTGGGGATTGCCTTCCACCTCGCGGTTCTCGTCGCGCAGTTCCTGGCGGCTCATGCGCAGATCCTGGCGGTGGCTCCACAGGCGGTAAGGCACCTCGAGCAGGACAACGGCAGTGAGCGAGGCCGACGTCATCAGGAAGACGTCGCTCAGCAAGCTGCCGACCCGCCACAGCGACCCCGGCCAGCCTGAACGGGCGAGATCGACGAAGTCGCGTGCCTCGCCGTATAGCCACCAATAGGCAACGGCTGACACGCCGAGAAGCTTGATCACCGATTTCAGGATCTCGATGAAAACCTCGCGCGACCACAACCGACGGAAACCACGCAGGGGATCGAGCCGGGTAAAATCGAGCATAATGGGATGCCAGGAAAACATCAGGCCGCCGGTCATCATGGCTGACACGGCGCCGATCGCCGCCATCCCGACCCCGAACACCGCCACGAATTCAAGAGCGGGCTTGACCACAATCCAGGCGGCAGCGAACAGCTGGTCGGGATCGCGGGTGTGCAGTGGATCGATCCACAGCCCGGTGGCGACGATCCTCTCCAACAGGGAAACGACCAGCGTGCCGCCCCAGAACATAATCGCGGCGCCGGTCATCAGGATGATCGCCGACGGCAGCTCCCGCGAGCGTGCGATCGAGCCTTCCTCGCGCGCCTTGCTGAGCCTTCGTCTGCTCGGTTCCTCGGTTTTATGCTCGGCGGCCTGCTCGTCGGCCATGATTTATCTGCCTCTCAGAACGGCCTCGGTGAGGCGGAGACCGATTTCAACCAGATGCTCGACCGCCGGCACCAGGAAAGGCACGAGCAAGGCGGTCGCCGCGATTCCGGCCCACAGAAAGACGGCGAAGCCGACCGACATGATGTTGAGCTGCGGCGCGACCCGAGAAATCACCGCCATGGCGACGTTAATGGCAAGCATCGCCGCCACCACCGGCAAAGCAATCATCACGCCCAACTGAAACAAGCCCGTACCAGCGCCGGCCAGCGCGCCCCATCCGCCGGCGGCGATGCCCGCCACAGGACCGACCGGAACGATCTGAAAGCTTTTGGCAAGCGCAGCGATCAGCAGGAGATGGCCGCCGATCGCCAGAAATAGCACCGTGCCCAGAAGGTCGAAGAAATCCGCCAACACCGGCATCGGCACGCCCACCTGGGCGTTGAACAGCGTGGCGAAGCCAAAACCCATTTGCAGCCCGCTCAAATCCCCCGCGAACGCCATCACCGAGAGCGCCAGGCGCATGGAAAAGCCCATCGCGAGACCGACCAGGATTTGCTCGACCACCAGAGCCGCCGTGCGCCACGACAGGTCGAGCGGCGCCATGGGGCCGGCCATCCCGCCGATGATCGCGGCTACGGTCAAGCCGAATGCGACCTTCACCGTCGACGGGACGGCGGTGGAGCCGAAGGCCGGCGCGACCGCGAACAAGGCGAGGCCGCGCAGCAGCGGCCACATCAATTCGCCCATCCAGCGCGCGATATCGGCATCGGTGACGGCGAGCACGGTGTGCGCCTAATTCCTATCGGCGGCGCGAACGACACTGTCGTGGAAATAGGTCACGAGCCGTTCGCCCATCCAGGGCAGTATCAGGACCGTTACCAGCAGAACAACCGCGAAGCGCGGCACGAAGCCGAGGGTCAGGTCGGTCATCCGCGTCCCGACCTGGATCAGGCCGACGAGCAAGCCGGTCAGCAACACGGAAGCGAGCAATGGGCTGATCAGGATCAGCGTTTCGACCAGCATGTGGTGGGCCTCGAAGGCCAGCGCGTCGCCGCTCATCACAGGAAACCTTGCGCCAAGGAGCCGATGATCAGCATCCAGCCATTGACCAGGACGAAAACCATGAGCTTGAGCGGCAGTGATACCGTCACCGGCGACACAAGCATCATGCCCAACGACATCATCACGGCCGCGACCACGATGTCTATCACCAGGAAGGGCAGGAAGATGAGAAAGCCGATTTGGAATGCCGTCCGCAACTCGGAGGTCAGGAAGGCCGGCGCAACCAGGCGCATCGGGACATCCTCCGCCCGCGGATAGGTCTCGCCTCCGGCGAGTTTGATGAACATGCCGAGGTCGTCTTCCCGCGTCTGCTTGAGCATGAAGGATTTGAGCGGTGGCTCGGCGCGCGATGCGGCATCGACTACTGATATCTTGTTGTTGAGCAGTGGCTGCAGGGCCGCCTCATTGACCTGGGCGAAGACCGGCGCCATCACGAACATGGTCAGAAACAACGCTAGGGCCACGAGGATCTGATTGGGCGGCGTCTGGGTTAAGCCGAGCGCCTGACGAAGCAGCGCCAGAACGATGATGATGCGCGTGAACGAGGTCATGGCGAGAAGAACGGCCGGCAGGAATACCAGCCCCGTCATGAATATCAGGATCTGGACCGGCACAGTGTAGGAAACGCTGCCGCGCCCGTCCGGCGTCGCGATCAGCGCATCGAGACCGGATGGCCCAGCGGCATGTGCGATCGAGGGTAGGATGATAAGCCCGGCGACGAGGCCGGTGAAAATCAGCGGCTTAAGATTTCGTGCCATCATTCGCCTGCCTGGGTCCGCGCCATCGTTCGAGCGCTTGTGAGAAAGTCGTGCCGAATCCGGTCGCGGATTGTGGCGGAGAGGACGGCCCTTCGGGCAATTCGCAAAGAAGCCCCACCGCATTCCCCGTCACTCCCAGCACCAATCGGCGCCCTTCGATCTGCACCACGACCAGCCGCTCGCGCGGCCCAACGGGCAGCGTTCCCATCACGGCGCAATCAATTCTCATTGGCCCGCCCGCGCCGAATCGGCGCCGCAGCAGCCATAGGAAGCCGCCCAGCACAAGAACGACTACCCCCATGCCGATCAGTAAGGGCAGCATGCTGCCGAGGAATGAAGGGCCGCCGGGATCCGCAGCAAGGCCGCCGAGACCGTTCATTCGATCACGAGCTCCGAGAAATAGACGTTGCGAATCAGGTCGGTGGCCGGGGCGGCCGGATCCGACTTGCTATTGTCATTCGACGAACCGAGGGCGGTTCTGATCGTGTCGTTGATCCGGCCGATCAGAACGCCGCGCAACCGGTCGACTCCTTCTGGCGAGGTGATGTCGGTGATCTTGCTCTGGAGAATTTGGAGACGGATGGCATCCTGGATCGCGGGCATCACATCCGTCACCGTCTTGGCGGCCGCTTTCCCCCGGACCTCGAGATCGACCCCGAGTTGGACGAAACGCGTGTTCTGGTTGTCGTCAATCATGGTCACGACGAACGGTTTGATCGAGACGTAAACCGGCTCCGCCGGCGACGCGGAGAAAACCGTCTGCCCGCCCAGGAAGAAATACCAACCTCCTCCGCCCGCGACCAACACCACGAGCAAAAAACCGAGAATCACAACGACCCGCCGGCGGAACTTACGGACACGCCGGCGCCCGGGCGAGGGGTCTTGATCGTTTTTCAATTTTTTTAACATTGCCGATTTCTCGTTTTTTGTCAATAATAGAATAAGCCATACGCCGGGGGCACGCAAGTTCTAATCCGCCCGTCCGGCACAGCCGGGCGTATCGCTAGGGATCGCGCCGGAAGAATCTCGCCCGTGAAATCAGGTCATCGATTTCGCGTTGGCTTCGCCGCAGCGTCTCTTCCGCTTTGCGCAGCGCGTCGCGGTCGATCAAGATTTCTATCATCCGCTTGTGGCGCCGTGCCTCGACGAGTTCCGCCCATTCCCGCTCGCAGGCCTCTTCGAGTTGTTGCACCTGCGCCTCTTCGCGCGCCACCACGTCGGCAACCCGGCGAATGAATGTCGCCACCAGCATCGCCTGAGATGCGGCAAGACCCTGGCGCACGCCCGATTCGAGCTGGATGCGGTAGTTCTCGCCGTATTGACGGAGCAGGTTGAGCTTGCGCCGCGCCGCCGCGCACTCCTTCGCCAGCACGCCCCATCGGCGCTGTGCTTCTTCGAGCTGCCGTTCGGCGACTTTTCCTATCGCATGCAACGCCATCAACCACCTCCTTGTCCGCCGAGTGTTCGCGAGAGCTCTTCGATGCTTTGTGTGAAATTGAAATGCTGCGTCATTTCCTGCTGAAGAAAATAGTCGAAGCCCGAATGTAGCGCAACCGCGCGATCAAGGATCGCATCGTGTCCGGCGCGATAACCTCCGATCGCGATCATGTCGCGGCTTTCCTCATAACGCGCGTGGAGTTCCTTGAATTGGCGCGCGGCGGCGAATTGCTCAGGCGAAACAACCGAAAACATAACGCGGCTGATGGACGCGCCGACGTCAATCGCCGGAAAGTGGCCGCGTTCGGCGATGCGGCGCGACAATACGACGTGCCCATCGCAGATCGCGCGTGCTGCGTCGGCCACCGGCTCATTGAGGTCGTCGCCTTCGACAAGCACCGTGTAGAACGCGGTAATACTGCCCTTGAGCGGGCCGCCGGTGCCGGCGCGTTCGACCAGCGAGGTTAGTCGGCCGAAAACCGATGGCGGATAGCCGCGGCTCGACGGCACTTCGCCGACGGCAAGGGCAATCTCACGAGAAGCGATCGCAAAGCGTGTGAGCGAATCCATGAGCAACAGGACATTGCATCCCTGATCGCGGAAATATTCCGCGATGGTCGAGGCGCGCAGCGCGCCGTGGACACGGGCCAGCGCCGATTGATCGGCCGGCACAGCGACGATGACGGCCTTGGCGAGAGCGTCGGTTGCGAGGTTGCGCTCGATGAATTCCTTGATCTCGCGGCCGCGTTCGCCGATCAGGCCGACAACCACGATATCGGCTGCCGTGTAGCGCGCCATCATGCCGAGTAGAACGCTCTTGCCGACACCGCTGCCGGAAAACAGGCCGAGACGGGCACCCTGCCCGGCGGTGAAAAGCGCATTGATGGTGCGGACCCCGACATCGAGCGGCTTGTCGATGATCGAGCGTTCCATCGGATTGATCGGACGGCCGAAGAGCGGCATGTGTTCGGTGCATCGCACGGGTCCCTTGCTGTCGAGCGGCCGCCCGGCGCCGTCGATCACGCGGCCGAGCAAGGCCTTCCCGACCGGAACCTGGCTCGCCGAGCCTGCCGGGATAACACGCGCTCCCGCCGCGAGACCGTCGGCGTGACCCTCGACCATGAGAAAGGCGCGCCCGCCGTCGAAGCCAATGACCTCGGCCGGCACCAGCCGCCCGTTGGCGCTTTCGACAAAGCAACGCTGGCCGACGCTCACCCGGATGCCGCGCGCCTCCATCACGAAGCCGACGATCCGCGTCAGAATTCCGCTGACATGCGAAATCGGCTCGGCAGTTGCGAGCCGCGCGCGATAGCGGTGCAGCGCTTCGGTCAGCTGTTCGTTCGAGGTTGCTGCAAGCTGCATTCGCCAATGCCTCAGCTAATCGAAAAGCGCCAGCATGGCCGCGCGCCAGCGCGAGGCAAGCGTCAGATCGCCTTCGAACAGATTGCTACGTTCGATCCAGCGGCGGTCAGGCCTCGTGACGTTTTCGCCGCCATCCGCGATCACGCGGCAGCCGCCCGGCTCGATTGCTTCATCGGCGATCAGCTCGATCTTGCCCTTGGCAATATCCGGCATGTGCTTGCGCAGGGCGGCGAGGTCGTCCGGATGAAGCAGGATGTGCGGCGTCCCGATGTCGATCGGGATTTCGGCTACGACCCGCCGCACCAGGGCGACGAGCGCTTCGCGGTTTCGCACCACCTCGGCGCCGATGATCCGCCGTGCCAGCTCGAGTGCCAAGGCTACGACTGCGTCCTCAATCGGGCCGTCGAGCGCCTTGATCGCGCCGCCCAGCGTATCGAGTGCCTTGGCAAGGCGACTCGTGACCACCGCAAGCTCTTCCTCGGCCGCCCTTTTGCCCGCCTCATATCCCGCCGTATATCCTTCCGCGCGGCCACGCGACTGCCCCTCTTCCAGGCCACGCGCCAGCCCTTCGGCGTGGCCCTCCGCCGCTTTCTGCGCCCGGATAGCCTGCATCGCCGCTTCTTGGGCAGCCGCCTCGGTGACCGCATCGGCCTCATCCGGTTGCGATTTCTTGTCCGCGGCCAACGGTTCCGGTGGAACCGGTTCAAGCTTTTCATCGCCGGCCTTCGCTTCCTCGGGGTCGAGCAGCGGCACGTGCCAGGGCGATACGCGCAAGTCGCGGGTGGTGAGGCGGGAAATCACGATTTCGCCCTGAGCCGGATGAGGTTGAGTTTGATCCAGGCCCATACCAGGGCCAAGAACCACCGGGCGCCGTAGAACGCGATGTACATGGCGCAGACGGCCACGATGCCGATCACGGCATCAGCGATGAGACGGGATGCCAAAATTGCGGCGGTGCTCCAAATGGATACGTCATCCTCGATCGTCGTTCCTTGCGCGACAAAGATCAGCAACCCCGCCGCCGCGCCGGGCAGAAACAGGCGCATGACCGACGCCGTCGACGCCGGAGCAGCGCCTTCCGTTTCTTTTGTTTTCTGCTTGCGCCCTAATGCCATGGTCGACCGCTACATTCAGGGAGTATCACCGGTCTTGGGCAGAACTTCCGGAGCGGTGACAGGCGGCGGAGCGGCATCCTCCGGCTGAACGGCGCCGTTGAGCAACGGCACCTCGCCGAGCTTCGCTTCCCGATCCGGCGCGACCACGATGATCGAAACGCGGCGATTGCGCGCCATGTTCTCGGCTGAGTTGTTGGGCTTGATCGGGTGATATTCACCATAGCCCGCGCCAACCAGCCGATCGGGCGCGATGCCGTCATCGACGAACCGCTTGACGACGGATATTGCCCGCATCGCGGACAAATCCCAATTGGAGTCAAACTGATTGTTGTGGATCGGCACGTTGTCAGTAAAGCCGTTGACCTGAACCGTATACGGAACCTCGGCCAACGCCTTCCCGACCTGATCGATGATATGGAGCGCATCCGGCATCAGCGTCGCGCTGCCGCTCTGGAACAGCAAGGTGGCGTTGATATCAATCACGACGCCATTGGGCTGGTGGACGATATGGACCTGATCATTTTGGATGAGGTCGTGAAACTGGGTGGAGAGGTTGTTGTATATTTTTTCCAGCTGCTGCAGCCGCTCCTGGATCTGGCGCTGAAGCTCCGGCGACAGATTCTTCGGCGGCTCCTGGATCGCCGGCACGGGAACCGCGATCGGCGCCGGCAAATTGTTGAAGGGAGCGCGCTGCGACGCCGTTAGGCCATCGTCCCGGTTCATCATCTTCCCGAGAAATGCCTCCGAAATGACTTGCGACAGGAAGCGATATTTCGAGATATTCATGCTCGAGATCGCATAGAGCATGACGAAGACCGCGAATAACAGGGTCATGAAATCGGCGTAGGAGATGATCCAACGATCGAGATTCTCATGCCGCTCTTCGTAACGCCGGCGACCGCGCTTTTGATGTTCCATGATGCTCCCCGTTCCCGTTCGGTTAGGCCGATCGCTTTTCGTCGGCTGGCGCGTCCTTGAATTCACTCTCAGGCGACAGCTCTTCCTCGTTTCCCGTGCCGTCATCGTCCTCGCCCTCGTTTGGATCGATGACCGGCTCGACCTCGCCGTCATGCATGAAGCTGCTCAGCTTCATGGCGAGGTGAAGACGCGGCTCCGAGGTCGCGATACCGAGCAACCCCTCGACGATGATCTCCTGGCGCCGCACGCCGTGGCGGATCACGGCGCGCAGCTTATTGGCGATCGGCAGATAGATGAGATTCGCCGAACCGACGCCATAGACCGTCGCGACGAACGCCGTCGCGATTCCGCTGCCGAGATTGGCCGGATCGTTGAGATGGGACATGACCGTGATCAGCCCGAGGACCGCGCCGATGATGCCGACAGTCGGAGCATAACCCCCCATTTGCTCGAACACCCGGGCCGCCGACATTTCATACTCCTCGCGGCTGTGCACCTTGGTTTCGAGAATGGCGCGCACCATGGTCGGAGGAATGCCGTCGATGACCAGACTGAGCGCTTCCTTGAGAAATGGATCCTTCTCGTCGTTGGCAATCGGCTCAAGCGCCAGCACGCCTTCGCGGCGCGCGATCTGCGCCCAGTCCAGAATCCAATCAACGAGCTTGGAGCTGTCGTTGGACGGCGGAAAGAAGACCCAGGGCATTATCTTTAAGCCCCGGACGAAGATCCGGGGCGGAGTCTGCAACAGGATCGCGCCCGTCGTTCCACCGAAGACCATCAGGAAGGCCGGGAAATGCACCAACGCAAGGACGTTGCCATGGTCGAACACCATCGTCAGGATGACCGACAGGAAGGCCAGCACCATTCCGACCAAAGAGAAAAAATCCATCTGCTTATTCTCCATCCATATCGGTCAGCCCATCGATGGCGGGATTTCCTTCCGACAACCGGCCCCGCAACGCCAATAAGGCGCGACCATGAAGACGGCAAACCGTGGACTTATCCATCGTCAGAACTGCACCGACCTCGTCCATATTAAGGCCGTGCTCGTAATAGAGGCTGAGGACCAGGCGCTCGCGCTCCGGCAGGCCGCACACCGCCTCCGTCAGCGCGGCGAAGGTGCGTTCGCGATCGATGGCCTGCTCGGGATCGCCGCCGTCCTGCGAGGCGCGATCGATCTCCGATCTGGCATCGTCGAGCGGCAATAGACGGACTAGAGCGGCATCCGTTACGGTCCGGCGATACCGGTCGAGCGAAATCCCCATCTCGATCGCGACTTCTTCGTCCGATGGCGGCCGGCCGAGTCGGCCTTCGGCCACGCGCATCGCGGCTGAAGCGGCGCGCACCCGGCGCGCGATCGATGGCGACGGCTGCTCGGACCTGCGCGCTTCATCGATCATTGCGTTGATGACGATCCGCCGCGTCCTGAGGTCGAATTCAGCGATATCGAGCCCGCCGCGTATGACGCGCAAGAGCGCCATCATGCCGGCCTGGACCAGATCCCCGACTTCCACGTTGGCCGGCAGGCGTGACTTGAGGTGAAGCGCCGTCGACTTCACCTTGGGCATGAATTGTCGCAGCAGATCGTTTTCGTTGATCGTCGCGGCCACCGTCGCGCCATAGCGCGCGAGTTCGGATGTCATCGCCATGGGCGCGCTCCGTCAACCGACGCTGTCCGGCCCTGTTCAAGCGGCGGCATCGACGCCTCTTTCGGTTTTCCGGCCGATGACCTCGATCACCCGGATGCGCTTTTCCGGCGGTATCTCGGCGTAGGAAATAATCCAGAGATGCGGCCGCACCACCATGAGCGTCTGCGCGACCAGTGGACGGAGTTCCGGCCGCACGAGAATGGCGGGGTTGCGTCCTTCCGCTTCCCAGCGCGCTGCCAAGGCCGCGGCGGTTTCACGCAGCTGGGAGGCGATCGATGGCTCGAGCGCGAAAGCGTTGTTGCCCTCGACGGGCAGCTTGAGCGTCTGCTGCAACAGCTTCTCGAGCTCGCCGTCCAGGACGGCGGCGCGGATTTCGTCGACAGCGCCAAAAGCGCTCTGGATGATAAAACGCCCGAGCCGGATCCTGACCGCCTCGACGAGCCTACTCGAATCCTGAGTGGATGCTCCTTCTTCGAGCAGGGCGGTCACGATCCCACGCAAGTCGCGTAACGGCACGCGCTCCGCAAGGAGCGCGCGCATCACCTTATAGACGACCGCTGGCGCAAGCAGCTTGGGGGTCAATTCCTCGACCAGCTTGGGAGACAGCTTACCGAATGCCGCCAGGAGGCCGTCCATCTCCATCCGGCCGAAGATCTCGGCGACATGGTCGCGCAATACGCGCTCGAAATGGGTGGCAATAACTACCGCGGCGTCGAACACCGCATATCCCGACGCCCGGGCCTGATCCGCCACGTTGGGTGTAATCCACAGCGCCGGCCGCCCGAAGGCGGGATCGCGGGTCGGAGTCCCGGGCACCTGTTCCCCCGGCTTGTCGGAACCGATCGCCAACAACCGGTCGGGATAAACCTCGGCGGCGGCGCGCTCGACGCCGTGAACCAGGATGCGATAGCCGGTCGGGCGGAGATCCGGGTTGTCCCGGACATGGACGACAGGAATCAGAAACCCGAATTCGCGCGAGAGCAGCTTGCGCACGCCCTTGAGCCGGAGCAGCAATCCGGCAGTGCGCTCCTTGTTCACCAGGGTCACCAGCCGGTAGCCCACCTCTATGGCCAGGGGCTCGACCACCTCGACGACGTTGACGTCGATCTCCTCAGGCTCGGGTGGTACGGCGGGTTTCGGCGCGACGGCGGCGGCGTTTTGCTGACGGACGATCAGCCATCCGACGCCCCCCAACAGCGCCGCGAAGGTCAGAAACGGCAAATGCGGCATGCCCGGAATGATTCCGAACAGTCCGACGATCCCGGCGCCCAGCAGCCAGACCTTGGGTAAGGCGGCGAACTGCTCGACCACTTGGCGGCCGACATCCGCGCCCGTCGAGACGCGGCTCACCACCACGCCCGCGGCGGACGAGATCACCAGCGCGGGAATCTGCGCCACCAGACCGTCGCCCACCGTCAAGAGCGTGTAAGTCTGCGCGGCCGAGCCGATATCCATGCCGTGCTGCCAAATCCCGATCAGCAAACCCCCGATCATGTTGATGAACAGAATCAGGATCGCGGCGATGGCATCGCCGCGGACGAACTTGCTAGCACCATCCATCGCGCCGAAGAAATCGGCTTCGTGCGCCACCTGCTCGCGCCGGCGAATCGCCTCCTCCTGGCCGATCAATCCGGCATTGAGATCGGCGTCGATCGCCATCTGCTTGCCGGGCATGCCGTCGAGGATGAAACGCGCCGCGACCTCGGCGATGCGTCCCGAACCCTTGGTCAGCACCACGAAGTTAATCATCACCAGGATCGTGAAGACCGCGATGCCGACCGCGAAGTTGCCACCGACGACGAAGGCGCCGAAGGATTCGATGACACGTCCGGCTGCGCCCGACCCCATATAGCCGTTGAGCAAGATCACCCGCGCGGCGGCGACATTGAGCGAGAGCCGCAGCAGCGTGGTCACGAGCAGGAGAGTCGGGAACGACGAAAAATCCGTCGACCTCGCGGTGTAGAGGGCCGCGAGCAGCGTCATCAGGCCGAGCGAGATATTGAACGTGAACAGGAAATCGAGGATGAAGGTCGGCAGCGGCACGACTATCATCGTAAGAATCAAGACGAAGGCGGCCGGCCCAGCGAGCGACGGCAGATGACGCCGCCACGAGGCGAGCCCCAACCCGGTTGCGACTTTCACCAGCTGCGCACTCATGACCCAGGTCCCAGAGGACCGCCCAGAATCGTCACGAACAAGGTTTCGAGTTGGCGCAACATCCAGGATCCGCCGAAGGCCAAGATGAGCAATGCGCTAATGAACTTGGGAACGAAGCTCAATGTCATTTCACTGACCTGGGTCGCGGCTTGCAGGATGCTGACGATGACGCCCACGATCATCACCGACCCGAGTATCGGACCCGACACCAGGAAGATCGTCTCCATGGCGGCGTGGCCCGCCGCCGACATTGAGATCACGCTGTCCATCAGCGCAACCGCTTCAGCCGCTCGGCCTGGCTTACAATGTCGGTGACTCGGATACCCATCTTTTCGTCGTTGACGACCACGACCTCACCGCGCGCGATCAGGATGCCATTGACCCTGATGTCGAGCGGCGACGTGGCCGGCCGATCGAGCTCGACCAGCGAACCGTGGCCGAGCTGAACGAGATGCCGGATCGAGATGTCGGCGCGTCCGACCTCGACCGACATGCGGACCGGGATGTCCATCACCGCGTCGAAATGCGCCGAATCGATATTCGATTGCGCCCCCGCCAGCGGGTCGGCGGCGGCCGGCGCTGGCGCGACCAGCGGCATGGCAGCCGCCGCATCGGACGCGGCTTTGGCAGCCTGAGCCAGATCCGGCAGCGGGCTTGCAACGGCGGCATTGCCGGCTTTTATCTTGCGTGCGGGTTGGGCGTCCGGCCGGGCAGCCGATTCGCTCTTAGGCGGCGCCTCCTTTTTCGGGGTGCCTGCTGACCCTGTGCTCTCCGATGTCATAATAGTCTCCTGCTATTCGGCAAAACCAACTCGAGCAGATTGGCGGGCTCGTTGATCTTCGATTCGATGCGGATGGCGGCCTTTCCCCGATGCTGCCCCCACTTCGCCCGGTATAACGGCATGTTGTTGAGGGTGACAGTGACAGTTTCGGGCATGTCGACCTCGAACACATCGCCGGTCTGTATCTTCAGCAGATCGTTCACCGAGATTTCGATATCGAGCAGCTCGGCCTTCGCGTGCAGATTCACGAGTTGAACACCCATGCGCAGCATCCCGAACCAGTGATCGTCCGCGTGCCTATCCGACGCCACGCCGGACATAAGTTGATCGCGGAGCTGCTCGACCGCGTTGTAAGGCATGCACACAGTGACCCAACCGCCCCCGTTCTCGATCGTCACACGGAACGTGCTCACGATCACCAGGTCGCTGGGCGACGCGACGTTTGAGAACTGCGGATTGAATTCGTAGCGCAGCACCTCAGGCTCGAAGGCCTGGACGGGTTCCCATGCGGTGACGAACTCGCGCAGCGCAATCGCGACGACGCGCCGCAGAACACGTTGCTCAACCGTCGTGAATTCGCGTGTGCCGATGGTAACCGGGAATTTGCCCGTACCGCCGAAGAAGATCTCCACGATCGAATGTGCGAGCTTGGCGTCTATTGAAATCAGCATCGTTCCATTGAGCGGCTTGATGCTGACGAGCGCGATGAAACTCGGCACCTCGAGCCGCTCGATGAATTCGGCATGCTTGATCAATTCGACAGCGCCGGGCTTGAGTTCGAGGGCGCAACGGAGCTCGCGAAAAAGCGAAGTCCGGAAGAATCGCGCGAAGCGGTCGTTGAGAACGTCGAGGGTCGGCAGACGCCCCCGCACCACCGTGTCCTGTGTAAGCAGATTGAACCGGCGGATCCGGCCGATCGGTGAAACCCACTCCCCGTCCGGGTTGTCGGCGATGCACGTAACCGCCGCAGGGGCGCCGGCCTGATCTTCATCGTCCTTGAATTCAGACATAAACGCTCAATCCTCCGGTAGGTTTGACATCGCCAGGCACTTGTTCGACCGCGTCGGCTGGGACGGCGATGCGCCGAAACGGAAGTTGCCCGGCGGATTGCTGCCCACGGCCACCTGAAACATCTGCGCCAACCCAGGCTCCCGTCAGATTGAGGCCGGCTCCATTGAGCGATCCGTGCAACTGCGCGAGCGCGTCGCTGACGGCTTGCTGCACCTGCGGCTGGGATGAGCCAAACCACGCCGACACGTCATGCGCCTGCACTTCGACGCGCACCGTCAGGGATCCGAGATCGGGCGGGTTGAGATGGACCGTCATCTGGTTGCGGCCGGCGGAAATCATGGCAAGAACCTGGGGAGCAAGCGCGGAGCCAAGCGGCTGTGACGTGCCGTCCGTCGCGACGACGCCCACGCTTGCGGTGGCGCCGTAGGCAACCGGCGCGGAACCAGGCAACGCCGATAGCGCGACGCCCCCGCTCAAGACACCTGAAGGAAATGCCGCAGCTGAACCGCCGCCGGCAGTGTTTTGCACCAGCGTCGCACCGTCGAGCGGCGCATGCGTGTTCCGGGCCGGGCCGCGATCGACCAAGGAAGCCGCGGCAAGCAGCGCCGGCGGCGGCGGATCAACCGACGGCAGAAACGCGGCGGGGTTCGACGAACCGACCGGCTGATCGATCGAATCATCACTGGCAGACCCCCCGTCGCCCGCCGTCGCCTTATCCGCGGTCCCGGCCGATAACGGCGGCGACGCAGCGACTGGTGGGCCGCTCAAAACCATGGCAGCCGGACGGCCGACCCCTGCTGTCGCTGGGCCGATACCGTCCGGCTCTTGTGGACTGGACCCATCCTCCAGTCCGTCAAGCTCTTGGCCTTTCCGTGCGCGATTGCCCGCGCCGGATGGCGATTGATCTTGGAGCATGGTGGCCATGGCCGAACCACCCCGGGTGGACGTGTTACGCGAAGCGGTGCCCTGGGACGCGTCGGCCGCAACCGGCGCGACCGTTCTGCCGTCTGCAGCCGCTCCGCCGTTTGCGCTCGAAGCTGCGCTCGGCACAGACGGAGCGAAGACGGCCATTGCTAATTGCCCCTGGGCCGCCGGTATGTTTGCCGATGTCCACTTTTTCCTGCTGCTTCCCGAAACGCTTGTCGACGCCGAAGCGCCCGTTACGGCTGGAACCGAATCCTTGCCGCCGGAATCCGGAGCCGATGCCAAGTTGCCGAGCCCGCGATAGGCGCTTTGCGCCACATCCGCCAACAGCGCGGTTTCGCCATCAGTCGATGTGGGGTTCTGGCCGTCGCCTTTGGCCTTGCTATCGCCCTTGCCGTAGCCATAGCCGTTGCGGTTGCCCGATCCGTCCAAGGCCTGTGCCGAATCAACGACGGTGGAGCCGAGAATGCCGCTGAACGACGCGCCCTCGGCAGGCGCGGTGCGGGACGCCGCCGCGCCGTCGCCGGTCGTCAAACCGCCGCTTCCTTGGCCGCCCACCAGGCTTCGTACCGAACTCGCCATGTTGCGCCTATGCCACCAGATCTTTCGCGTCGGTGCGCAAGATGATCCTGCCTTCCTGCTCGAGCCGCTTGGCGATGGTGATGATTTCCTTCTGCGCCGCCTCGACCTCCGTGATGCGCACCGGCCCTTTCGCCTCGATCTCCTCATTGAGCGATTCGGCGGCGCGTTGGGATATGTTACGCGTGATCTTCTCCCGCACCTCGGCATCCACACCCTTGAGCGCGGGCACCAACAGCGCTTGGTTGATCTCCTGCAGCAACGTGCGAATGCTGCGGTCGTCCACCTCGAGAAGATCGTGGAAGACGAACATGTTGTCATAGATGCGCTGGGAGAGTTCGGCATCTATCTGTTTGATCCGGTCGAGCACCGACTGGGCCCGGCTCGCATCGAAGCGATTGAGGATTTCCGCTGCGGCCTTGATGCCGCCAACATTCGATAGCCGCACCTGCTGCGATTCTCCGGACAGCTGATCCTCAAGCGCCTCGTTCAGCTCGCGCACCGCGCTCGGCGGAATGACCTCAAGCGTCGCCAAGCGGGGTATGACCTGCTCAATGACGCGATCTGGCAGGGCTTGCATGATTTCCTGGGCCTGTTCGGCTTCGATGTAAGCGAGGATCATGGCGATGATCTGCGGGTGTTCCTCGCGGATCATTTCCGCGACCACGCGCGGGTCTTCCCATTTCACCGCTTCTATGCCGGCGGAATCACCGCCGTTCATGACGCGCTCGAGCAAAGCCGAGGCGCGCTCCTCACCAAGCGCCTTGCCGAGCGCGCCGCGGAGATATTCATTGACGCCGAGACCGATCGCGGTTTCGTCGCGTATGCGCGCGACGAATTCTCCCATGACTTTCTCCACGACGGGTTTCGGAACCTTATTGAGTCGCGCGATCGCTCCCGAAAGGCGATTGACCTCGCGCGGGTTGAGAAACTTGATGACCTCGGCGGCATCACCCTCGCCGAGCGCCATCATGAGAACAGCCGCTTTCTCGGCCGGACTGAGGCTAGTCGAACCGCCTGTTTGATCTGCCATGGGTTAGCCATTCCTTGATGACTTGAGCCGTTCGGCCCGGGTCGTTCGCCACGATTTTCCTGACTGCCTCGATATCGGCCTCCAGCATGCCCTGACCGATGGAGGAGACATCCAGGCCCTGAGATTCCTCGCTGGCTGTCTCTTCGGACGGTTGCGAGCCATGCTGGCCCGGCCGCGCCGGTCTGATCGCCGCCGCCGCGCCGGCATGCGCGTAGGCCAGCGGAGTCTGCCGCAGCCGGCGCAAGACCGGCAGGCCGAAGCCGAAAAGCGCGAAGAGTCCGGCGAGAGCGAGGGCGGCGTTCTGAATCGCCATATGAACCCATTGCTGACGCCACCATGGCTCCAACACCGCAGCATTCATATCGCCGTCGAACGGCAGGTCGATCACAGCGACGTCGCGCTTCGCGACCGCACCGACCGCGTTGAGGACGAGCGACTTGATCGCCGCGATGTTCTCGACGGACATAGGCTGGCCGGTCTGATTGTTGATCAGGACCGAAACCGCGACGGAGTTGACTCGCCAGGGCGCGTCATCGGCCAACTCCATGGTCCGGTCGATATCGTAGTTGACGATGTCGTGCGATTCTTGGATGCCGGGCGGTTGCGGAGGATGGAGATGGATCGGCTGTTCCGCGTCATTGGCCCCATTGGTCCCGGGCGGAGGGCGCAGCTGAATCCGCTGGTCCTGCCCGTTGTTGGTCGAAAACGGCACATTCGGCGTGCCCGGCGGCTCGTTGGACAACGCGCCGGGAACGCCAGTCGGCGTTTCCCCGCTCATGCGCTCGCGGCTCGACTGATCCTGGCTCAGTACGTGAGCCTGGCCGTAGACGATCGAGCTTTTCCTGGCATGCGAGAAATCGACATTGGTATCCACCGTCACGCGCACGTTGCCCTTACCGACCACCGGCGTCAGCATGCTTTCGATCAATGTCTCGTAGCGTTGATCGATGTCGTGAACGATCGACAGCTGCTCGGGAACTTCGCCGACTGTATCGCCGGCATTGCGTGTGAGCATCCGGCCATTCTGGTCAACTACGGTGACGGCATCCGGTGTCAGACCCGGGATGCTGGATGAGACCAGATGCACGATACCGTCCAGCTGAGTATGAGAAAGCGATACGCCCGACTCCAGCTGCACCATGACCGATGCGCTCGGCTTCGGCTGATTTTCAAGGAATGCCGTCCGCTGCGGCACCGCAAGCGTCACATGGGCCGCCGCGACGCCATTGATGTCGCCGATGGTCTTGGCGAGGCTGGCCTCCAGGCCGCGCATGTAATGCGCCTGCTCGACGAACGAGCTGACGCCGAGTGACTCGTTGTCGAACAGCGTCCATTCATTGCCGTTCTGCTTCGGCACGCCGCGCGACGCCAGCATCAGCCGCGTCCGACCCAGATCCGAGGCCGGCACGAGGATTTCCCGGCCCCCGTCATTGACGCGATAGGGCACGTTAGACTTCTGCAGCTCGTCCACGATCCTGCCGCCATCCTCTTCCGAAAGTCCCGAGAAAAGGACGGCATAACCCGATTGACCGGTCCACAGCAGCAGCAGGACTGGGAGAGCGAGAACGAGAGCAGCAGCAGCGATGACAAGGTACTGGTGGCCGCTCGCGATTCCTTTCGCCCTTTCCCACAGGCCCGCCGGCAGAATATTCTCGAGAAATGCCATTCTACACGCTCTAGAGCTGCATGTTCATGATTGTTTGATAGGCATTCACAATCTTGTCGCGCACAGTTGCGGCGGTCTGGAACGCGAGGTTTGCCTGCTCGAGCGAGACCATCACGTCGCTCAACGAGACGCTTTGGTCGCCCGCAGTGAAGCGTTGCGCATTACTTTCGCTGGAAGCGACCTGGCCATCGACACGCGTTACCGCATCCTTCAGCGTATCCAGAAAGCTGCTGCCGGCTTGCCCCGTGCCGCTGGCGGCCAGCGACGAATTGCCGTTTGCAAGGCCCTCGAGGGCTTGCAGCTGGCTCATCATCGCAGCCATGACGGTGCCTGGATCACTCACCGCAGCGTCTCCATGCGCCGCAAGCCGGCGAAGCGGCGATTATGCGGTTTCGCTTTCGCCCCTTGCGCCGAACAGCGCTCCATCGAAACGTTAAGGCGGTTTTCAAGAAACACGAACCGGCCGAGCAGCTCTGTATTGGCGTTGCCCATTTGGCACAGGCGCAGCGTGATCCGATTTTCGGCGTCCTGACCTGAGGCTTGAATACGATCGACTTGGCCGCAAAGCACGAGCGGATCGAGCACGAGCGGATGAACGTAGAGCGAGGCGGTCAGCCAATCGCCTTCGGCCAGCGCCCCTTCGCAATTCCAGTACAGATAGCGCGGGCCAAGCTCCACCTTGACCGGAGGCGACAAATCCACCGGATTGCCGTAGCAGGTCCGGCCGATCATCTCGATCAGCATGTTGAGCTTGTGATGCAGCGGCGCGAGGGCGGCCTCTTCCTCTTCGCTGATTTCCGTGGCGGCGAGATCGAAAGTGTCGACCACGCGGACCAGCACCCGCTGATTCGGACGTTCGAGGGTTTCGAGCAGATCTTCAGTCGGCGAACCGTTCAATCGGCGCCATGACATCGGCACCGTCATCCGGCAAACGATTCCGCCGGCGGATGCGTTCCCGGCCTTGTCCGCCCTGCCGTAGTCCAGCACAGCATAACTACTTGCCTGCTTACGTGACACGAGGCTCATGTCTTTCCTCCAGTCATATGGCTTGCGCCTATGGTCGGAATTTGCCAAAAACAACGAATTCGCGAAATTGGTAACACGAGAGCGGCCATATCCGCAAGACCAATCACTGGCTGGACGGAGCGCATCTCGGTCGTAAGAACCGCCGCTTCGATGTTCGCCCGCATTCACGATTGGTCAACCCTGCGGTTGTGCGAATGCGGACGACGCGGTTTCGCGTCAACTTGGCGCAAATACAGTTCGATTTGATTCAGGTGGAGTGAAGGGGGACGGGAATAATGCACCGCAAAATCCTGATCATGGGCTTGCCCGGCGCGGGCAAGACGATGCTTGCCAAGACGCTGACGCCGCGGCTCTCGGCCGTCCATTTCAACGTCGACGAGGTGAGGAAGCACGTCAACCACGATCTAGGTTTTTCCGAGGCCGACCGCATCGAGCAGGCACGGCGAAAGGGCTAGTTGTGCGACCAGGTGGTGAAGGCGGGCAGCGGCGCCATCGCCGATTTCATCTGCTTGACGCCCGAGGCGCGGGCCGCGTTCTTCGAAGGTGGCGATGCCTTTATCGTCTGGGTTGATCGCATCAAACAGGGCGCGTTCGAGGACACCAACAAGATGTTCGTGCCGCCGGAGCGCTGCGACCTGCGCGTATCATCCGAAGGGACGGTCGAATATTGGCGCTGACAGGTGGCCGAGCGCGTGCGCCCGGTTGGTAGATTTAAGTCGAGCACGTCTCAAAGGCGCCTCAGCGACATGATCGGGAGGCCGTTGTTTAGACATTTATTCAAAGAGCAGTAGGTCAGTTTGCTTGATTAAGAATTTTTTAGGTTTTCAAATTTAAGTTCCTGCAACCTTGAGTTGGATCCTCATGTCTCTCTATCGCTATTATTTTTTTGATAAAGCTGACCGCCTCAAAGGCGGCGATTGTGTTGAATGTTTTAATGCTAAAGCAGCTATTGCCGAGAGTTCTCTGCTTCTTATTATGAAGGAGCCGGCGGTGGTCACTGTTGAGATTTGGCAAGACGAACAATTCATAGGCGGCGAAAGACGCGACGGCGCTTCTTATGTCACGACAAGAACATCAGATAGTTCACTTCGTACCTATCCGATCTTTTCTCTCGATCAAAAGGCATTCTAGTAGATGGCATTCTATTTTCTCGTCCGCCCCCTCTAGTCAGGATCTGACGAGCAGTTGATGTAGCTCGTATAAATTCGCAAGCAAGGAAGCGCTAAAGTCAATCTTGCCCTCCAGTTTCAACTCTTCATAGGTAGCCTTGATCTCATTTGCTCACGTGGGACATCCGGATCGTTTCCGTCCTGGGGATGGAGCAAGCTGAATGGCATGCACGGCTGAAACACCACTTATTATAGTTGGAATGCGAGGGCGTACAATACGAACCTTCGTGAAGATTTTGCCGTGTATCCAGAGATCTGAACTATCCCAACTTATTCGGCAATCCTTATTCCAATTATTAGCTGATATCCACATGGGCTCTGCGCCATGATATTTCTGCCTAAGGAAACCCACGCCTAAAAGTTCGCCAATCTTGAGAAGGGATATAATTTCGTCTTTTAGCTTTTTGTGAAGTCCCATGTATTTACCAAATTCTTTCGTTGGCGAGAATGCCAATGGAGGTTGGGAGTCCCATTTACTCGGCTCATCCGAATGATCTGCTGGAATCGTGGGAATGAACTTCTCGTGGAGTGTCTTGAATGCCCTCCACAGCTCATCACTGGAATACATTTCAAGCGCTTCAGATAGGGTCACCCCCTGATCCCAGGCGGATTTGGGAAGAGTCGTCATAATGAATTCGCGGGTTTACTCCGCTGCCTTCTGAGATGGGGATGATTTCGAAATTGCCGCATTGGGACTTGGCTTTTCCGGCACCATTGTCATCATTGTCCGCGCGGTCGCTCCAACGGTACATACCTCAAAGCAAATAGTACCAAGGCGGCGCAAAAGATTGACTCAGCATCACAGAATCCTGCCAGGATAAATAGTCCCATTATGGCGTAGGGAGATATCCGATACGCCATACCTGATTTTACCACCAGATTTTCGTCACTCATTTTTCGTAGTTTCAAATTTGCGCGATGATTTTTCAACATTATAGCATTTTGGAAGTACGCTTCAGATTCTATTTTATGGGCCTATCGGTTTTGGGGTTCTCTCTCTTGGTTGATAGGATAACCCATTGCATGGCGAAGACGCTGGCTGCAGCAGCCCTATTCGAACGACCCAATAACGAAAGGCCGGTGCGTTGTTGTGGCCGGCCGCTGTCTTGCCAAAGGAAAGGATGAGGTGAGTTACGCCGCCGAGGTGAAGGCCGGGTTGCGGGCGCCGAGTTCGACCGCCTGGGTCCAGAAGCGATCGAGCCGGCGCAGCGTCTTATGTGCATTGCTTAGGTCTTCGGCCGAAACCACGCCTTGGCCGAGTGCCGCGATATGGAGTTCATGCATCTTTTTTATCTTCTCATGCAGCGCCAGACCCTTTTCAGTCAGGCGAACGCGGACCGAGCGCTGATCATGCAGCGAACGCTCCTGCACGATATAGCCGTTTTCGAGCATCTTCTTGACGTTGTAGGAGACGTTGGAGCCGAGATAGCAGCCGCGCAGCGTTAATTCGCCGACCGTCATCTCGATGTCGCCGATATTATAGAGGATCATCGCCTGCACGTTGTTGATATCGTGGACGTCATTGGTGTCGAGTTCGAGTTTGATCACTTCGAGGAACTTGCGGTGGAGACGCTCGACCAGTGGAATCATGTCCATATAAGCGGTTTGCATATGTGTCTCAGCCTGGCTTGAAACTGAATTGCAGGCGCAAGATTACTCTTTCCTAGGTTAAGACTTTATTTAAGTGAAATATCCCCAACACTCTCCATGAGGAATCGGAACCCTGTACTATTGATCATGAGTCTGGAGCCTTGGTAGCGGAATATCTCGATATTAGATAATAAGCAGGCCTTTGGGATATTCCAAGAGTCTCGGTCCAAAAGCCGAGAATAATCAATATTTGATTTTTTGTTTACTAAACGTTGATCTGCAACGATTTCAGCGAGCCGACCGTCTTCTATCTATGGATAAGCTGGGGATTGAGACCGCTGAAATTCGGCCTTGTGCAACTGCTAACCAGCCCAATGGAGAATCCGTGATGGACGGCAATATCACTCCTCGCCTAATCGAAATCCTCCTCGTCGAGGACAATCCTGGCGATGCTCGTCTAACCCGAGAGGCCATGCGTGAGGGCAAAATACTAAACCGCCTTCATCATGTGCCTGATGGCGTTGAGGCACTCGCCTTCTTAAGGCATGAGGGTGAATTCTGTGATGTTCCTGTCCCAGACATCATCCTTCTCGACCTCAACATGCCACGCAAGGATGGGCGCGAGGTGCTGGCCGAGATCAAGGAGGATTCCCGATTAAAACTTATTCCCGTCGTGGTCCTCACCGCCTCGGAGGCCGAGAAGGACATCATCGAGAGCTATGAACTCCACGCTAACTGTTATATCGCCAAGCCGGTCAATCTGGAGAGATTCACCGAGATCGTCCGCGTGATCGAAAATTTCTGGCTCTCAATTGTGACGCTACCAAGCTTCAATGTGATTAGCGCGTAGGGTCGCGGGGGCGCTTGAGTCGCTTGGTGGCCATGGAATTAGCTTTCCCGCTTTTCTTGTAAAGCGTTTAGCCTATCTGCCTCGGCTTGGGCTTCTTCTTTGGTCTGATAAAGCAACCGTGGATGGGGCGTATTGACAGGGTCGGGCCATTCAACTGTCCACCCCGACAATCCGTCTCGTTCAAACTGAACTACGAGATATTTCGCCATACCGCTAATATGGCATGGGTTGACGGCAAACCAAAATAGCTCGGAAATTCAAACTGTACCACCACTCATTTTCCTTCGTACTTGACCGGATTAATCCCCTGATTCACGGGCCTTAATTTGTCGGTCGAATTTCGACAGTCATTTCCGAAATGGGAGGCAAATTCGTATGCGTGAAAATCTATTTCCCGCCGGATGATCTGAATTCGAAATTCCCCAATTTGGATTTCGGGCTTCGCGTAATCCCTCGAAAATTGCGACTCAGGCGAATCGGCTTTCCCAGTTATCGTATTGATTATTATAGGAAAATTGTAATTCTGGAGCAAATTCCCGTGCCCGTATGGCATTCAACTTACTGTTACTGTTGAATTTCAGGAAGTTGGAGTACGCTAATTCAGAAATACAGATCATCAGGTCGGTTAAAACGATGGATCCTGAACCTTCTCTCATTAGCAATGAGCTAATAAGGGAGGGGTATGACTACTGGCTGCGCAAACGGGGAGCGCGGCTAATGCCGTCCCGCGCCGATTTAGACCCTGGTGGGCTGAAACGAGTTTTGCCGCACGTTTTGCTGGTCGATGTGCTTGGGCCGCATCAATATCGATACCGCCTGATTGGCACTGAGTGTATCGTAGCCCACGGCATCAATGCCACCGGCCAAACGCTCCATGAGGCGTTGAAAGACTATCGGTACCGAGCCCATGTCATTGGGCTTTATGACCAATGCGTCAAGGAGCGTCGTCCGCTTTATTCAGAAAGTCTGTTCTTTCAAACCGAAGCCGCCATCGACCGTCACGTGAAGGTTTTATTCCTGCCCCTGTCAGATGATGGCGCTACAGTGAACATGATTTTTGTCATGCAGGTTATCGATTTCATTGACGAAAAAGCGTGGAATAATCATTTCACTTCGACTAAGCCACATAAAGAGATCGTACATGCGATGCTTTGACCCTCATAGCGGCAGCAGATAACTGGTAATTATCCGCTGCCAAGCCCTCGTTACCTTTAAAAGGAAGACGGAATCGATGCCGGCAATCTAGCCGTACCTGATGGATGGCGGAAAGCATCCGTATCGATGTTGAAGAGGCACGCCCTTGCACGAAAGCGGAAGCTAGGCCGCGCGCTTCAATTCCACCGCCACGGTGGTGCCTTGGTTGACGCGGCTTTTGATGGTGAGCGAGCCGCCGAGCAGTTCCACCAGATGCTTGGTCAACGGCAAGCCCAATCCGGCGCCGTCATATTTGCGCGCCAGGCTGTTATCGATCTGCTCGAAGGGGCGCAGCGCTGCCGGGATAAGGTCGCCGCCTCATTGCTTCGTTTGGGCAAGGGGAAAAAGCTGATCGTTGCTGGACAGTCAAAACCACATAATCCCGATCCGGCTCTGATCAAGGCTGTTGTTCGAGCCCACCGCTGGTTTGAGATGTTGAAGACACGGCAGGTAAAATCAACCTCGGAGATCGCGAAGGCAGAACAACTTTCGCGTGCTTACGTGGGCAGTCTGCTGCCCCTCGCCTTCCTGGCTCCCGACATCGTTGAGTCTATCCTCGATGGTCGCCAGCCAATTGGCGTCAGCCTCGATCGAATGCTGGCTCAACCTCGGCCCTCGCTTGAATGGACCGCACAAAGGTCTGACTTCGGCTTCGCCGGCCGGTAAATATGCGCGTTCAACGAGCGCAAGTTCAAAACGGGCCGCCAGAGCAGAATGGCCCGTGTCGGCCAAAATCGCCTGCAACATCCCCAAAAGACTGGCACTCAGACCCCCAGTACCGGTCCCATGCGTTTGAAATGTCGCGGCGACTTGCGGGCCGCAGAGCCATGCCGGGTTAGAGCAGATCGAGTGGCTGGGGGACTAGGATTCGAACCTAGACCGGCGGAGTCAGAGTCCGCTGTCCTACCGTTAGACGATCCCCCACCAGCGGGGTGTTGGAATGAGGCGTAGTCGATAGCATAACCCGGCCCGGCTTGGGTAGGGGCCAGGCACCCGTCACGCTTCGCTTCACCGGAGGCCTGCGCTAGCATCCCTGTAAGCCGCCACCCCAATCCGGACATCAACCTTGTCCCCTCCCCCATCCTCCATCGAGACCGTTAGCGCGGACCACGGCGCGACCTATGCCGCGCTCGATCTCGGCACCAACAACTGCCGGCTGCTGATGGCGCGTGCGCAAACGAGGGAAGGGCGCGCGGGCTTCCGCGTGATCGAAGCGTTCTCGCGCATCGTGCGGCTGGGGGAAGGCCTTGCGGCAACCGGCCTTTTATCCGAGGCGGCGATGGTGCGCACCATCGAGGCGCTCAAGATCTGCGCCCACAAGGTGGCTGAGCGCCGCGTCCGTACGGCGCGTTATGTCGCCACCGAGGCTTGCCGCCGGGCATCCAATTGCGCCGAATTCCTTGAGCGTGTGCGCGCCTCGACCGGAATCGCGCTCGAGACCATCTCCAGCGGCGAAGAGGCGCGGCTCATGGTCGCGGGCTGCGTGCCGCTGCTCGCGCGCGACACGCCCCACGCCCTGGTGTTCGACATCGGCGGCGGCTCGACCGAGCTAGTCTGGTTGACGTTGCGGGCCGATGCGGACAAGCCGCCGGTCATTGAGGGCTACCTGTCGGTGCCGCAGGGCGTGGTCACGCTGGCCGACCGCTATGACGGGCGCGACGTTAACGCCGAAACTTACGCCGCCATGGTGGCCGAGATGCGCGAAGCGCTCGCGCCCTTTGAAACGAGATTCAATATCTCTTCTCTCGTGGCCCAGGGATCGGTGCAGATGCTCGGCAGTTCGGGCACCGTCACCATGCTGACCGCGCTTCATCTCAATCTGCCGCGCTATATCCGCGCCCGGGTCGACGGCTACAGCCTCGATTTTCCGGCCATCGAGCGGGCGACGTCCCGCCTGGCCGCCATGACCCATGCCGAGCGCGCGCTTCATCCCTGCATCGGCCATGAGCGCGCCGATCTGGTGCTGGCGGGCTGCGCCGTGCTCGAAGCCATTTGCCAGCTCTGGCCGGTGGGGCGGCTCGCCGTGGCCGATCGCGGCATCCGCGAAGGGATATTGATGAATCTCGTTGGAACGCGCGGCAACTGACATGGCGCATAAAGGCTCCTGGCCCTCGGGTGGCCGCATGGGTGCCGGCGTCCGGGACGGCGGCGGCAGGCGCGAAGCGGTGCGGGTCAAGACCGCGGGCAAGCGCAAGGCGTCATCGACCCAGTGGCTGCAACGCCAGCTCAACGACCCCTATGTCGCCGAGGCCAAGCGGCAAGGCTACCGTTCGCGCGCCGCCTTCAAGCTGCTCGAACTCAACGACCGCTTTCATGTTTTGAAGCCGGGACAGCGCGTGGTCGATCTGGGCTGCGCGCCCGGCGGCTGGACGCAGGTGGCGGTGGAGCTTGTGGGCGCGAAAAAGGGCAAAGGCCGCGTCCTCGGCGTCGATGTGCTGGAGATCGCGCCCATCGACGGCGCCGATATCCTGAAGCTCGACTTTCTTAGCCTAGGCGCGCCCGAGGCTGTCAAATCCCGGCTCGGCGGCAATGCCGACGTCGTGCTGTCCGACATGGCGGCCAACGCCTCGGGCCATCAGCAGACCGACCATGTGCGAATCGTGGCGCTGGCCGAGGCGGCCTATGACTTCGCCGCCGACGTGCTCGCCCCGGGCGGCAGCTTCGTCTGCAAGGTTTACCAAGGCGGGGCCGAGGGCGAGCTGTTGCGGCGCCTGAAGCGCGATTTCGCCGAAATCCGCCACGCCAAGCCCCCCGCCAGCCGGGCCGAATCGGCCGAGGTTTATCTGGTCGCCAAGGGCTATCTCGGCAAACGCAAGTGAGCCATGCGCCGGGCCCCTTCCCTTAAGGGTCCGGACGTGTATTATGCAGCGCCAACCTTGATCCCAGTTGGGATTTGCGGGAGGCAGCATGGAAATCCGTCAGGCGCTCACTTTCGACGATGTCCTGTTGGTGCCTGCCGCCTCCTCCGTCCTCCCCGCCGAAACCGACACCAAAACCCGCCTGACCCGCACGGTCAGCCTCGGCATTCCGCTGGTTTCCGCCGCGATGGACACCGTGACCGAGAGCGCGCTCGCCATCGCCATGGCCCAATCGGGCGGCCTCGGCATCATCCACCGCAATCTCGGCATCGACGAACAGGCGCAGGAAGTGCGCAAGGTGAAGAAATTCGAGGCCGGCATGGTGGTGAACCCGGTCACCATCCATCCCGAGGCGACTCTTGCCGATGCTCTGAAACTCATGGCCGACAACCGCATCTCCGGCATCCCGGTGGTCGAGCGCAAAACCGGCAAGCTGGTCGGCATCGTCACCAATCGCGACGTGCGCTTCGCCTCCAATCCGAACCAACCGGTCGCGGAGTTGATGACCACCAAGCTCATCACCGTGCCCGAGAACGTGAAGCGCGAAGAGGCCAAAAAGCTGCTGCACCAGCACCGGATCGAAAAGCTCTTGGTAGTGGACAGGAATTACCGCTGCGTCGGGCTCATCACCGTCAAGGACATGGAGAAGTCGCAGAAATTCCCCAACGCCACCAAGGACGACCACGGCAGGCTGCGCGTCGGCGCCGCCACCGGCACCGGCGAGGACGGCGTGAAGCGCGCGGAAAAGCTGTTCGAGGCGGGCGTGGACGTGCTGGTGGTCGACACCGCGCACGGCCATTCCGCCCGCGTGCTCGATGCGGTGAAGAAGATTCGGCGGCTTTCCAACTACACCCAGATCGTCGCCGGCAACATCGCGACGGCCGGCGGCGCGCAGGCGCTGATCGACGCCGGCGCAGACGCGGTCAAGGTCGGCATCGGCCCGGGCTCGATCTGCACCACCCGCATCGTCGCCGGCGTCGGCGTGCCGCAATTGACCGCCATCCTCGACGTGGTCGAGGTCTGCCGCAAACAGGATGTTCCGGTGATCGCCGATGGCGGGGTCAAGTTTTCGGGCGATCTCGCCAAGGCCATCGCCGCCGGCGCCGATTGCGTGATGCTGGGCTCGCTCTTTGCCGGCACCGATGAAAGCCCGGGCGAGGTGTTCCTCTTCCAGGGCCGTTCCTACAAGACGTACCGGGGGATGGGATCCGTTGGCGCCATGGCGCGCGGCTCGGCCGACCGCTATTTCCAGCAGGAAGTCCAGAGCGAGCTCAAGCTGGTGCCCGAGGGCGTCGAGGGCCGCGTGCCGCACAAGGGACCGGTCGGCAACGTCGTCCATCAGCTGGTGGGCGGCTTGAAGGCCGCCATGGGCTATACCGGCAACAAGACCATCGCCGAGATGCAGAAGAATTCCCGCTTCGTGCGCATCACCGGCGCCGGCTTGCGCGAAAGTCATGTCCACGACATCGCCATCACCCGCGAGACGCCGAATTACCGGCAGGAACTGTGACACCGGGGGCCCGGGTCGAAGCCGCCATCGGCCTGCTGAACGAGATTGAAAAGGGCCGCGCGCCCGCCGACGACACCGTCGCGACCTATTTCCGCCGCCACCGTTTCGCCGGAGTCAAGGACCGGGCCGCGATCTCGGGCCACATCTATGCCGTGCTGCGCCACCGTGCCTTGCTCGATTGGTGGATCGCGCGGGCGGGCGACGGGCTCGAGCCCGACGCGAGGAAGCGCATGCTGGCGGCGCTGAAACTGATCGAGAAGTGGTCCCGGGAGGAAATGAATCGCGCCTGCGACGGCGACCGCTTCCGCCCCGGCGCGATTTCGAACGAGGAAGCGGCGATGCTGGCGGCGATGCCGGAGGGTGATGCCCAGCATGGCGACATGCCGCCCGAGGTCGCGGGCAACTACCCCGCCTGGCTCGGGCCTTTGCTCGAGGCGGCGCTCGGCAAGGACCTGGCGAAGGAGATGGCGGCGCTCAACGGCGAGGCGGCGCTCGACTTGCGCGCCAACGCGCTCAAGACCGACCGCGGCAAGGCCTTGGCCGCCTTGAAGCGCGAAGGCATCGGGGTGACGCCGACGCCGCTTTCGCCCTTGGGTTTGCGCGTGCACGAACGTTTTCCGCTGGCGACGCTGGACATTTTCAAGAAAGGATTTATCGAGGTGCAGGACGAGGCCTCGCAGCTCGCGGCGCTGCTGGCCGATGCGCGGCCGGGCATGCGGGTGGTGGATTTCTGCGCCGGCGCCGGCGGCAAGACCCTGGCGCTGGCGGCGGCGATGAAGAACCGCGGGCACTTGGTGGCCTGCGATACCTCCGCCAAGCGGCTCGAGCGCGCGACCGAGCGCCTGCGCCGCGCCGGGGCCAGCATCGTGCAGCGCGTGCCGCTTTCGAGCGAGCGCGACAAGTGGGTGAAAAAGCACGCCGCAGGCTTCGACCGCGTCTTCGTCGACGCGCCTTGCTCCGGCACCGGCACCTGGCGGCGCAACCCCGATGCCAAATGGAGGCTCAGGCCCAAGGATATCGAAGAGCTGGCCGCGCTCCAGGCCGGGATACTCGACAGCGCCCAGCGCCTGGTGAAGCCGGGCGGACGGCTGATCTATGCCACCTGCTCGCTCCTGAAGGAGGAGGACGAGACGCAGATCGAGAGTTTCCTGGCAGGCCATGCCGATTTCGCGCTCAAGCCCATCGGCGAGGTTTGGCGCGAAACCATCGGCGGCGAGTCGCCGCATCCCGGCGACATGCTGCGCCTGACCCCGGCGCGCGACGGCACCGACGGATTCTTCGTCGCGGTGATGGAGCGCAAGGCTGTTGCGCCCAAGCCCGCGCCTCAAGGATGATGCGCCCGCCCATGACCGCGCCATCCTCCGACAAGGTCCTGATCCTCGATTTCGGCAGCCAGGTGACCCAGCTCATCGCCCGGCGGGTGCGCGAAAGCGGCGTCTATTGCGAGATTCATCCCTTCGCCATGGACGAATCCGCGCTCAAGGCCTTCGGCGCCAAGGCGGTGATTCTATCGGGCGGGCCGGCCTCGGTGCATGTGGCGCAATCGCCGCGCGCGCCGCAGCAGGTGTTCGAGCTGGGCGTGCCGGTGCTCGGCATCTGCTATGGCGAGCAGACCATGTGCGCGCAACTGGGCGGACGCGTCTCGCCCTCCGACCACCGCGAATTCGGCCGCGCCTTCCTCGAAATCACCGCGGATTGCGAATTGTTCCACGGATTGTGGAAAAAGGGCGCGCGCGAGCAGGTGTGGATGAGCCATGGCGACCGCGTCGACCAGCTTCCCCCCGGATTCAAGGTGGTGGGCGTATCCGAGGGCGCGCCCTTCGCCGCCATCGCCGACGACAAACGGCGTTTCTACGGCGTGCAATTCCATCCCGAGGTGGTGCACACGCCGCATGGCGCGGCCTTGCTCAAGAATTTCACCCACCGCGTGGCGGGGCTCAAAGGCGATTGGAGCATGGCCGCCTTCAAGAATCAGGCGATCGTGCGCGCACGCCAGCAGATCGGCAAGGGCAAGGTGATCTGCGGGCTTTCAGGCGGCGTCGATTCCTCGGTGGTCGCGGTATTACTGCACGAGGCGGTGGGAGCGCAGCTCACCTGCATCTATGTCGACACCGGGCTGATGCGCGCGGGCGAAAGCCGGGAAGTGGTGAACCTGTTCCGCGACCATTACAACATCCCGCTGCTGCATCGCGACGCGGGCGCGTTGTTCCTCAAGCAGCTCGCCGGCGTGACCGACCCCGAGCAGAAGCGCAAGATCATCGGCGCCACCTTCATCGACGTGTTCGACGAGGAGGCGCACAAGATCGGCGGCGCCGAGTTCCTGGCCCAAGGCACGCTCTATCCCGACGTGATCGAATCCGTGAGCTTCGCCGGCGGTCCCAGCGCCACCATCAAGTCGCATCACAATGTCGGCGGCTTGCCCGAACGCATGAAATTGAAGCTGGTGGAACCCTTGCGCGAACTCTTCAAGGACGAGGTGCGCGAACTCGGCCGCGAACTGGGCCTGCCCGACAGCATGGTGAAGCGCCATCCCTTTCCCGGCCCCGGCCTTGCCATCCGCATCCCCGGCGAGGTGACGCGCGGGAAACTGGACATGCTGCGCAAGGCCGACGCGATCTATCTCGAGGAAATCCGCAACGCCGGGCTTTACGACGCAATCTGGCAGGCCTTTGCCGTGCTCTTGCCGGTGAAGACCGTGGGGGTGATGGGCGACGAGCGCAGCTACGACCATGTCTGCGCGCTCCGGGCCGTGACCTCGACCGACGGCATGACCGCGGATTATTACCCTTTCCCGCACGAGCTGCTGGGCCGCGTGGCGACCCGCATCATCAACGAGGTCAAGGGCATCAACCGCGTGGTCTATGACGTGACCTCGAAACCGCCCGGCACGATCGAGTGGGAATGAGCGGCAATAATCTTGGTCTCACGATATGGGTTCAATTTTTGTCGTAAGCGCCGCTTGAAGTTGGGCAAGAGAACCCTTTTGTCCTGCTTTGAAGATGTTCCAAGCCTTTATGATAATTCCCGCGCGTGTTAGCTCGTGAATTCTTCCATTATTGTTCGCTTTCTGAGAGTGAAGTAGCGCCTGCATCGTATCAATGATTTGATTTTTTCCGTTCCGCTCGCCTCGTTGCCAAGCTTTGACAAATTCTTTGGCCTTATTGGCATCTGACTTCGAGAAATTGTAGATTAGCGCCGCAACTTGGCCGGCTGGATGGGAGAAATGTTTGTTAATCTCGCGCCCGTATTTTAGGAATGTCTCAATGTCAGAGTATTTGTTACGTGCCAAATCGAGTACGAAATCGGGTTGCAACGTCTCTCTGTTGTAAGGGTCAGTGTCTAAGAGATAGGCCCACCTGATTGCGGCGGCCAGTGTAGACGCATACTTGAATCCTGCAATATGCAGAATATCTGCTGCGTTCCGGGGCTTCCCAATGTCCATTCGACCGAAAAGGGCGGGATCTATTCCAAAAACGACGTGCGTACGAAATGGCTTCCCGGTCCGAACGCTGGCCGACAGCCGATTTTGGCCGTCCAATAGTCGACCATCAGTCCCAAATTTAATTGTATCGCCAGTTAGGCCCCAGCGGCCCGTTTCCATGTCCAACGCAAACTGTTGAACCTTGTTGGGTTTTGATGGCCGGTTCCCATTGTTTCGTTCGGCTAGAATTTGTTCAGCGGTCTTCGAATCGATCTCAACGATCACGCTGGTCTCAGGCGGATTCTTCAAATGTTTCTCAATTTCCGCTTTGGCCTTCATATGTGTTGCCCCAACCATTTTTCTGCCCTCCTCTAATGTACAGTAGGTTACTTTGTACACTCACTGTACATATAATGTCAATTATAAAAATATACGGTGTAGCATATGCTATAATTATTTAATGGGTATAAGTAGATACAGGTGACCGCAGGTGATCTTAAAATTCTTGCGGTTTTAGCAATCTCAATCACTAAGGATCGCGCTTGCTATAGATGTTCATCATCTGTTCTGATATATCCCTTGGTTAATCGAGCTAGGTGGAGCGGGCATGAAAGCTTACCCAATCACCGTGCACCACAAACTTTACCGCGGCGCGGACCCAAAGAAGCGCGCGAAGATGATGGACTACAATCGAATCGCTGGTCGCGTTCAAGCTTATCTAAACAACTATCTCGCAAAACAGCCGGATAACTTTGTTGGAAGCTTCTTCAGCTTTTTCATTGCCTCCGAGATCGGTGAGAGCAGCGATATCGTGCACGACATCATTTCCTCGACAGATGGCGGGTCGAACGGCATCACCATTGTCAAAGGTGACTTTGATAAGGCAATGGCAGCCCGCAGCAGGACTCCCGCGAAATCACCGGAACTGAACAGAGAGGATTAGTGGTCATTCGTCCGTTTCTTGGCGAGACCTCCGACCGGGACAGGGCGTTCACCGATATCGTTTGGCTCGATCTGATCGTCGCGCAAGACCCGTTTGGACGCTACAAGCACTACGCTTGGCAACGGGAAGAACACTTCACTAAGGAAAACATCCCTCGATATTTTGATTGCGCCAATCTTCGATGCCAGCAGGGCGGTCTTGATCTACAAAAAATCGTTTGGTTATGGCCCGATGGGCAACAAACTAATTCTATTAGCTGCGATGGCCATGAGGGTACGTCAAAGGGACGGCACAAAGGTAACCCCTGTGACAACAGATTCGAGATAACGCTCAGGCTTGAACGACGCGGTGTATGACGTGACCTCGAAACTGCTCGGGATGATCGAGTGGAAAAAAGAGCGATTTCTAGAATTGAAGATATTTGTGAAGTCAAATATCACCAGGAACTCTCGGGAAATCAATCGATGTCGTTGGAGAAAATCCATCTTCGAAAGCTTCTTAAGATATTCTATTTGCCCGCACGCGAACGAGTGGCGGTACTACGCGAGGATATTAGAAATGAGATTCAAAAGGAGCGTGGCGAGGATACGGATGGCGGTGACTTTTATAGCCCTTTCTGGGCTGATGCAAAGAATCACGTAGCCGGAAAAGTAGACTTGCAAGCGCAAGTGAAATCCCGCATTGGGAGTAACAAACGCCGGGAAAGATTGTATCCTCAATTAGCCGATGGGTTTCTCAGTTGGTGGAATGAAAAGCGCCGATGGCGCAATGAGCCATTCGAGTTCCTCCCTGAAAACGTGAAGGTCCAATTTCCGATTCCGAAACTCAGGGGAGTAGTTAAAATTGAAAACCTTTTAGCTCTAAAAGTCGGAGATCAATCTAACAGGATTATTTATCCGTATTTTAGCGAGAAACCTAAGCTTCCAGATGAAGGAGGAAGGATAGGCCTATGGCTTTTAGGCGAAGCCTTGCCGAATTATCGGCGTGAAGATTTACGCATATTGGACATTTTACGTGGCACCTCCTTCGCTGCGATTGATTATCCACTTCAGGGAAATGAACGCGACTTATTTCTGAGCAAGTACGAAGGTGCGTTGAAAGAATGGAAGAAGTTGCGAAAAGAAAGAATATGACTAGTCCTACGATTATTAGCACAGTCGCGACGCGAATCATCAACGAGGTCAAGGGCATCAACCGCGTGGTCTATGACGTGACCTCGAAGCCGCCCGGCACGATCGAGTGGGAATGAGGGCGGCCCCAGCCCCGTTAGCCACAACTTTGCCCCAAAGCTGTCCCGACCGTGTCATCGGCGATTGGCATAATCCAGGCGTCGGTTGGCTGTTGGTTATGGGGCTGCTCATGCGAAACCCGATTTTCGTCAAAAACGTCGAGCCTTCGGTCGAGGAGTTGCTCGCCGACCCGATCGCGCACCTGCTGATGGCCCGGGATGGGCTGCAAACCGCCGACGTGCTGGCGGTTGTCGACCAGGCCAGAAAAACGCTGCATCAGCGCCGTTTCGCAAGCGACAGCATCGCGCAGGCCGCCGCCTAAGCACGGGATCCACGAAAAGATCGAGGATTGCCTGCCGGGCGGTTCAGTGAGCGGCGCCCGTTATCCTTGACGGCCCAGGCGGTTGTTGGTTCCCTTTGGGCAAGAAACCACCGGGAGGGAACCATGCTTCGCGTTCGCCATCTGTTGCCGTTTGTCGCGCTTGCCGCATTCCTGAGTTTTGCCGCGCCCGGACATGCCCAGTCCATCATCGATGAATGGTCGAGCGTGAAAGCCCCGCCCGCGCCCGAGCTCAAAGCCGTCACCGTCGATCCCAAAACCACCGCCTTGTTGATGCTCGATTTCCTGCCCCAGGATTGCGGCACGCGGCCGCGCTGTGTCGCCACGCTGCCCACGGTGAAGAAGCTGGTGGCCGAAGCGCGGACCCGTGGCATGACCGTAATCTACACCACCTACGGCAAGTTCACCGCAGCCGACATCCTGCCGGACGTGGCGCCGCAGCCCGGCGAGCCGACGTTCACCGCGTTCTGCGACAAGTTCATACTCGGCGACCAGGATACCGGCCTCGAGAAGATGCTGAAGGACAAAGGCATCACCACCGTCGTCACCGTCGGGGCCTTTGCCAACTGCGCCATACTTTACACTGCAAGTGCAGCGTCGCAGCGCGGTTTCAACGTGACCGTGCCGGTGGACGGCATATCGGAGCCCAACCCCTATGCTGAGCAGATCACGGCGTGGCAGCTGGCCAATGCGATAGTAATTTCGTCAAAGATAACGCTGACTCGGATCGGCATGATCAAGTTCTGAACACGCCGGGCACGATTGAATGGGAATGAGCGCACATCAAAATGATTTGATCCCGTCGCGCTTGACGGCCCCGGGCGGTTGCTGGTCCCATTGCGGCAAGAAACTACCGGGAGGAAACCATGCTTCGCGTTCGCTGTCTGTTGCCGCTTGCCGTGTTTGCCGCATTGCTGGGTTTTGCCGCGCCTTCGCATGCCCAGACCGTCATCGACGAATGGCCGAGCATCAAGACGCCGCCGGCGCCCGAACTCAAGCCCGTCACGGTCGATCCCAAGACTACCGCGCTGCTGGTGCTCGATTTCTTGAACCAGAATTGCGGCCACCGGCCGCGCTGTCTCGCCACGATCCCGGCGATGAAGAAGCTGCTAGCCGAGGCGCGCGCCAAAGGCGTGACCGTCATCTATACTTTCTGGAGTACCGTCACGGACGTCATCAAGGACGTAGCGCCAGTGGACAAGGAGCCGACGGTCGTGTCCCAATTGCCGGACAAGTTCCTCAACTCCGATCTCGACAAGATTCTCAAGGATCACGGCATCACCACCGTCATCGTCAACGGCACTTCGGCACAGGGGGCCGTTCTCTACACCGGCAGCGAGGCAGCGCTCCGCGGCTACAAGGTGATCGTCCCGGTGGACGGCATGTCTTCCGACGATGCCTATCCCGAGCAGTTCACCGCCTGGCTAATGGCCAACGGGCCGGGTTTTGGCGCCCGGGTGACGCTGACCCGGATCGACATGATCAAGTTCTAGGGCCGGAACTGGTCCAAAATCGCCGAAGGAAATCGTCGAAGGGGAGCAAGCGGGCTCCCCTTCTTCTTTCAGAGCTTCTTGTGGCTGCCGTCGCAGAAGGGCTTGCCCGAACTTGCCTTGCAGCCGCACAGCCAGGCATCGCCGGACTTCTCGGGTTTGAAGCTCAGCGGTGCAAGCCCGGTGCCTTTGTGCGAGCCGTCGCAGAAGGGCTGAGTCTTGGAACGGCCGCAGGCGCACCACCAATATTCCTTGCCGGCTTCGAGCGCGGTCTTGTAAGGCGCTTTCTGTGCGGGAATCGGCATGGTCATTGTTGTTTCCTTTGGTTGGACCGGCTAATAGGAACGCGGCAATCCCAGCACATGCTCGGCGAGATAGGCCAGCACCAGATTGGTCGAGATGGGTGCGACTTGGAACAGCCTGGTCTCGCGCCATTTGCGCTCGATGTCGTATTCGCGGGCAAAGCCGAAACCGCCGAAGGTCTGGAGACAGGATTCGGCGGCGTGCCAGGAGGCGTCGGCCGCCAAAAGCTTGGCCATATTGGCCTCGGGCCCGCAAGGCGATCCCGCGTCGAACAGCGCGGCCGCCTTGCGCACCATCAGATCGGCGGCCTCGGTTTCGGCATAGGCGCGGGATATGGGGAATTGCACGCCCTGGTTCCGGCCGATGGGACGGTCGAACACCTCGCGGCTCTTGGCGTAATCCAGGGATTTGCGGATGAACCAGCGCGCGTCGCCGATCGCCTCGGCCGCAATCAGGATGCGCTCGGCGTTCATGCCATCGAGGATATAGCGGAATCCCTTGCCTTCCTCGCCGATCAAATTCTCCGCCGGCACTTCGAGATCGTCGAAGAAAATCTCGGTGGTGTTGTGGTTGATCATGGCGGGCAGCTTCTTGATGGTCACGCCCTTGCCGCGCGAAACCGCCAGATCGACCAGGAACACCGACAGACCGTCGCCGCGCTTCTCCACCTTCTCCACCGGCGTGGTGCGCGCCAGCAGCAGCATGAGATCGGAATGCAAAGCGCGCGAGGTCCATACCTTCTGCCCGCGCACCACGTATTTGTCGCCGCGCTTCTCGGCCTTCGTCTTCAGCTTGAGCGTGTCGCTGCCGGTCGAGGGCTCGGTCACGCCGAAGGCCTGGAGCCGCAATTCGCCCGAAGCGATCTTGGGCAGATAGCGTTGCTTCTGCTTGTCATTCCCGTGCCGGAGCAGCGTGCCCATGATGTACATCTGGGCGTGGCAGGCGCCGGCGTTGCAACCCGACGCGTGGATCTCCTCGAGGATTACCGCCGCCGCGCGCAGGGGCAGGCCGGCGCCGCCATATTGCTCGGGAATGAGCGCGCCGAGATATCCCGCCCGGGTCAGCGCGCCGACGAATTCCGTGGGATAGTCCTGCTTCTCCTCGCAAGCCCGCCAATAGGCCCCGGGAAAGCCTTCGCAAATGCGCCGCACGGCGGCGCGGATCTCGGGAAAATCCTCGCCCAGGGAAATCACGGGCGGGGCCGGGCCTGCGGCTTCCATCTCAATCACCTTCCGTCATCGGCCGGTAAAGCGGGCTTTCCGCTTCTCGTTGAAGGCGCGGATGCCCTCGCGCCGATCCTCGGTCTCGACCAGGCGCTCGTAGCATTCGATCTCGAACGCCATGGCCCGGTCCAAGGGCAAATGCTGCCCGCCCTGGATGGCGCGCCGGGCCTGGCGCACCGCCAAGGGCGCGTTGGCCGCTATCGCGCGCGCGGTCGCCAGCGTCTCGTCCATCAATTTGGCGGGCTCGCACAGCCGGTTGACGATGCCCCAGGACAAGGCCTCTTCGGCGGAGAATGGCTTGCCGGCCAGAATGATCTCCTTGGCGCGCCGCTCGCCCGCGGCCCGCGCCAAGGTTTGCGTGCCGCCCGCGCCAGGCATGATGCCGAGCGTGGTCTCGGTCAGCGCGAAACGCGCGGTCTTGACCGCGTAGGCGAAATCGCAGGCCAGGATCAACTCCAGCCCTCCCGCATAGGCATGGCCGTTCACCGCGGCGATCACCGGCACCGGGCAATCGAGCAACATCTTCTGTTCGCGCTCGATGATCGCGTGCTGATCGCGCCAGGTTTCGTCGCTCATGCCGTTGCGTTCCTTCAGATCGGCGCCGGCGCAAAAGACGCGATCGCCCGCGCCGGTGAGCACGACGCAACGGGTTTCGCCGGGCGCCGCCAAAAGCCCGGTCCAGAGATCGAGCAGCTCCTGCATCATGCGGGTATTGAAGGCGTTGGCGGAGGCGGGACGATTCAAGGTCACGCGCTTGAGCCCGGGCTCCGGCGTCTCGACCAGGATCGTTTCGTAGATTTTCGCCATCCGCCGCGGATGGTGGGGATGGCGCAAGGCGCCGTCAAGCCGCTCGGGATCGGATCAGACGTAGCACCAGGGCGAACGGCTCAGCAACTCACCGGCGGCTTCGCGCACCGCTTGCCAGGCGGCAAAGGCAAGCTCGTCGTTCACCTCGCGCGCGCGTTGGGCGCGGGCGCCGGCGAAATCGACCGCGGACCGGCCGTATTTGGCCGCCAGATTCTCGGCGATGCGGGCGGTTTCTTCGTCACCGAGGAAATTCGTGGTCGCGGGCGTGAAGGCGGAAGTCATGGCGGCAGCTTCCGGGCCTCGCCAAGATACGTCAAGGTAAATTCCGGAATTAACCAAGTAAATCTGCGATCAGCCTTGGTTGTTATCGTTAATATCCCCACCTTCTTAAGTAATTCTCCGTCTAGCGGTTAAGGTTAAGCGGTCGGGCGGGCCTGGCCGCTTGACGCGGCCGGTGGGCCAGGCGGGACCGAGGAATTTCGCCGCTTTCCCCTGATCGACACTGGTAAACGCGCAGTTCTTCGGACATTCTAGGCGCGCTTCGCCGCGCAAAAAGATTGTCCTGCATAACCAAATGGCGAAGGGAGACGCGATGGGGGTTACGCTCGATCTGTTCTTGAACGCCGTGACGGCAGGGTTGCTGTTGGGCGGCTTCTATGCGGCGGTCAGCGTTGGCGTGGCGATCTCCTTCGGCATGCTCGACATCGCCAACCTCGCCCATCCGGCCTTCATCATCCTGGGCGCCTTCGTCGCCTATATCCTCAACGACCGCTTCGGGCTCGACCCGATTCTGGCCGGAATATTGGCGCTGCCGGCTTTCTACCTGCTAGGGACGGTGATCTACCGGGTCTATTACTATTCCTTCGAACGCCGCGGCGAGGAGGCGCTCAGGGGCCTCGCCTTCTTCTTCGGGATTCTTTTCATCACCGAGGTGGCGCTGATCCTCGTCTTCGGCGTCGATTACCGCTTCGTCACCGCCGGTTATATCGGGCCGAGCCTGCATTTCGGCGACGTCGACCTGCCCATGCGCATGGTCGTGCCCTTCGCCGTCTCGCTCACCATGGTCGGGGCCTTGCAACTTTTCCTCTCCCGCAGCTTCATCGGCCGCGCCATCCTGGCGGTATCGCAGGACAGCCTCGCCTTGAAGCTGATGGCGATCAATCCGACCCGCATCAAATCCATCGCCTTCGCCCTCTCGATCTCGACCGCCGCCTTGGCGGGTTCCTGCCTCATCATCATCCAGCCGATCGAGCCCTCGATCGGACGCGAATATATCGGCCGCGTCTTCGCCATCTGCGTGATGGGCGGGATGGGCAGCTTTCCCGGCATGGTGACGGCCGCGATGCTGCTGGGGGTGATCGAAAGCCTGACCGCGACCTTCTACGGTCCATCCTGGTCGCCGGCGGTGGCCTTCGGTTTCCTGTTGCTGACCCTCGCCTTCCGTCCCGCCGGCATCATGGGCCGATAGCGCCATGCGCACGTGGATTTTCTGGCTGGTCGCGGCGGCGGTGGTCGCAGGCATCTTCGGGCTGACGCGCTTCGTCACCAACGACTATTTCTTCTTCGCCGCCTATGTCGTGCTGCAATACGTGGTCATGGCGACGGCGTGGAACATCCTCGGCGGTTATACCGGTTACGTGAATTTCGGCACCGCCGGGTTCTACGCCCTCGGCGCCTATAGCTCGGTGGTGCTGCACAAGTTGTTCGAGCCGCCGATGGTGGTGCTGATCCTGGCGGGGGGCCTGGTCTCGGGCGCGGTCGGGCTGGGCACGGGCTATCTGACCCTGCGCCTCAAGGGCGTGTTCTTCGCCATCGCCACCCTCGCGCTTGCCATCGTGCTGGAGACGCTCGTCACCAATTGGGACTATGTCGGCGGCTCGCGCGGCGTCTACATCATCCGGCCGGCGGCGGCGCCGTTTTTCCAAGGCGGCTATATCCAATACCTGTTCCTGGTGATGTTGATCCTGGCGGGCATGGCGGTATGCGTCGCGCGCTCGATCGAGCATTCGAAACTCGGCTACGGGCTCGCCACCATCCGCGACGACGAGTTGGCCGCCGAGACGTCGGGCGTGCCGACGCTCAAGCTGAAACTGATCGCCACCGTGCTGTCGGGCGCGCTCATGGGCATGGCCGGCGCGCCGCTGCCCTACTACATCACCTATCTCGATCCGTCCTCGGCCTTCAACCTGGCCCTGGCCGTCAACAGCATCGCCATGCCGCTGGTCGGCGGCACCGTCAACTGGATCGGGCCGGTATTGGGCGCGGTGTTCCTCGCCACCGTGCAACAGCTCGCCACCGTCACCATCTCGTCGGCGCTCAACCTGCTGTTCGTCGGCGTCATCCTGGTGGGCTTCGTGGTGATTGCGCCCAACGGCATCATCGGCTGGTTCGGGCGCGGCAAGCGGCGGAGGCAAGGCTGATGGAGGCCCTGCTCCGCGTCGAGAACTTGGGCAAGCGCTTCGGCGGATTCGTCGCGCTGGAATCGATCGACCTCGATGTGGCGCCCGGCGAGCGCCTGGGACTGATCGGCCCCAACGGCTCGGGCAAATCGACGCTGGTCAACTGCATCTCCGGCACGCTCCGGAACGAGACCGGCACCGTCCAGTTCGACAATCGCAAAATGGACGGCTTGGCGCCGCATCTGCGCACGCGGCTGGGCCTGGCGCGCAGTTTCCAGCTGCCGAAGCCGTTTCACAGCATGACCGTGGCCGAAAACCTGCACGTGCCCCTGCTCTATACCGTCAATGCGCGGCACGAGACGCATCTTTCCAATGCCGAAATCGATCGCCGCGTCGAGGAGTTGCTGCAACAGGTGGGATTGGTTGAAAAATCGGGCCGCCGGCCGCGCGACCTGACCCAGATCGAGATGCGCAAGCTCGAACTGGCCCGCGCCATGGCGGCGGCGCCCAAGCTGCTGATCGCCGACGAGGCCATGGCCGGCCTTTCCAATGCCGAA